>Ga0129314_1000124_pt1 | contig 101040 bp, 89 predicted proteins | sample O1111metagenome_FD_94431 | JGI IMG/M metagenome (GOLD analysis project Ga0129314, IMG submission 94431) | Orangutan individual fecal microbial communities from fecal samples from Wisconsin, USA - O1111 metagenome | ecosystem: Host-associated > Mammals > Digestive system > Large intestine >...
AGATGTATTCATGACCTGCTTTCCATGCGCCTCTCATCACCCGGCTGCTTTCTGTATGCTTTTGCAGATCATTACTTGTTCCCGTCATAGCCAATTCATGAAATTATCCCCATTATAGACAGGCTTCCCTGTTTTGTCAAGCCCTAAATACCGTCTGTTATCCCTGCATCCGCCTTTTTTAGGGATTCGGGCCTCTGTGAAAATGTCAGCACAAACACAGCTCCCAGGATCAGGGCAAACCCAATAAAATCAGCAGGGGTAAAGGACGTGTTCAGCCAAAACACGGAAATAATGACCGCGGACACCGGCTCCACACTCCCCATAATGCTTCCCCGCAAAGGGCCTATAAGGCTGACCCCCTGCAAAAACAGACCAAAAGCCAGGGCTGTCCCCACCACGATCACGCCGGCCAGGGCGCCAACGGTTCCCGTATCCCACACCGGCGCGCAGGTCCACGGACGCACGAATATTCCCATGGCAATGCCGCCCATGAACATGCCGAATCCCAGTACCTGGTAGATATCATATTTGAGGATCAGACCGCCTGGTATCATGGTATAGATCATGGAGCTGACAGCGGCCAAAAGGCCCCAGAACAGCGCTTCCCCCGAGATATGGAAGGTGTGGATATCCCCATGGGTCCCTATGACAAAGGTGCCAAGGAGCGACAGCCCGATGGCCCCCAGCTCCAGGCCTTTGGGAAGGCGTTTTCCACGGATGCACACCACCAAAAGGATCAGTACCGGCGACAGGTACTGCAGCACCGTGGCGGTTCCCGCATTGGATGCCTGGATAGCCATAAAATACGTATACTGGCAGAAGGTGATGCCAAAAATAGCAAAGGCCAGAAGATGGAGTGCGTCCTGTTTTTTTCTGAATATATTAAGATTCTCCCTTCCGTTCAGCTTAAATCCTGTCAGGATCAAAAGGATGCCTGCAAAGAAAAGGCGCACGGTCACCAGCCACGGTGCCTGTACCGCCTTCTGCTCAAATAAGAACTGGCCGCAGCATCCTGAAAAACCCCAGCATATGCCGCCTGCCAGCGCCATGATCGTCCCCATGGTCTGTCTGTTCCCTGTCTTCATAGTTATGTTCTGTCTCCTGGTTATGTATTGTGCCCCGGCTATGGATCGTGTCCCGGTCAGGTATTGTCTCCCGGCAGGTATTATCTCCCGGTCAGGTATTGTCTCCCAAAACCGCCATGTCTCTATTTATACTTGGAAATGCCTTTATTGTCAACATTTTCGTGGGATTCACTATTTACGAATCCCTGTTTCTATACTATAATGAAGCATTGGAACATATCCGTGCGCTGGGGGCATTACATATAGATCGATCCGCCACGCATAACGGCACGGTATTTATACATGGGAGGATATAGAAAATGGGATTCACGTTTATTAACAAACTGCCGACTCCGGCAGAGATACGGGAACAGTTCCCTCTGGACCAGAAGCTGGCACAGATCAAACAGCAGAGGGATGAGGATGTCAAAAAGGTATTCACCGGGGAAAGCGACAAGTTTATTGTGATCATCGGCCCCTGCTCTGCCGACAATGAGGAATCCGTGTGCGATTACACGGGACGCCTTGTTAAGGTTCAGGAAAAAACAAAGGACAAGCTCATCATCATTCCCCGTGTCTACACCAACAAGCCGCGGACCACGGGCGAGGGTTATATGGGCATGGTGCACCAGCCCGATCCTGAGAAGAAGCCCGATATGTTCGAGGGCATCCTGGCCATCCGCCACATGCATATGAGGGTTCTGCGTGAGACAGGTCTGGCCACCGCTGACGAGATGCTTTATCCCGACAACCTGAACTATCTTTCCGACATGATGGCCTATGTGGCAGTGGGCGCCCGCTCTGTGGAAAACCAGTACCACCGCCTGGTAGCCAGCGGATGTGATGTGCCTGTGGGCATGAAGAATCCCACCAGCGGCGACCTGACCGTTATGCTCAACTCCGTGGTGGCCGCCCAGCTGCCTCATGATTTTATCTTCCGGGGCAATGAAGTGCAGTGCCCGGGGAACCCGCTGACACACACCATTCTCAGGGGAGCTGTCAATAAAAGGGGACAGTGCATTCCCAACTACCACTACGAGGACCTGAAGCTGCTCTTTGACCTGTATGCCAAGAGAGATCTGAAGAACCCGGCCTGCATTGTGGATACCAACCACTCCAACTCCAACAAGCAGTACAAGGAGCAGATCCGTATCTCCAAGGAAGTGCTTCACAGCCGCCGTCATTCCAGCGATATCAAAAAGCTGGTCAAGGGACTTATGATCGAGAGTTATATCGAGCCGGGCAGCCAGAAGATCGGCCAGCACTGCTACGGCCAATCCATCACAGACCCCTGTCTGGGCTGGGAAGACTCAGAGCGGCTGTTGTACGAGATCGCCGATAATCTGGACTAAGCGGGAAATCATTCCTGACTATCGCCTCAGCCGGAAGCAAAACCGCAGCTGCCAGTTAGTTTGGGCGCTGTGTTTTGTTTCCGGCTGAAATTATTTCCATCACTTTTTTCAATCCGCCTTGGGGAAGCCGGGCGTACTTGGATGTAAATATCAGATATAAAAAGGCCGGCGTATAGGACGCCGGCGGGACAACTCTCTTTTCTCTTTTTAACTCTTCTGCAACTCGTTTGCCTCACTTCTTCAACTCGTTTGCAAGCCAGTTAACTGGCCAATGCCGTTATTCCAAAATAAGCCAATACGATCACGCCCAGTATGATCCGGTAATATCCAAAGAACTTAAAATCATGCTTGCGCACATAACTCATCAGGAACTGGATGGAGTAGATGGAGACCACAAAGGCGATCAGCATTCCCAGGACCGTATAAAAGATCTGTGGGCCGGTGAATACATTGCCTGCCACAAAATATTTCACCAGCTTTAAAAGGCTGGCTCCGAACATGACCGGGATCCCCAGGAAAAATGAGAACTCGGCAGCAGCGCCCCTGGAGCAGCCCAGCACCATGGCTCCCAGTATGGTGGAGCCGGAACGGGAGGTTCCCGGGATCAGGGCCAGCAGCTGGATCATGCCGATCATAAAGGCTGTCTTGGCTGAAATCTGCCCCACCTTATTGATCTGAGGATTGGAGCAGACGCTGCTGTTCTCCAGTACAATGAACAGCACGCCGTATATGATCAGGGCCGCCGCCACCACATAGGCGTTAAACAGATGGGCTTCCATCCAGTCATCCAAGAGAAGCCCCAGCACGGCCGCGGGCACACATGCGATCACGATCTTGATCCATAAGGCCCAGGTGGCATCCTTTTGGCGGCTGCTCTTGGTAGGGCTGAACGGGTTCAGCTTATGGAAATACATTACCACCACCGCCAGGATAGCCCCCAGCTGGATCACCACCAGAAACACGTCCTTAAACGCATCCGGCTGGTTTAACCGGATGATCTCATCCACCAGTATCATATGCCCTGTGCTGCTTATGGGCAGCCATTCCGTAAAGCCCTCCACAATACCCAATACAATTATCTTCAACACTTCAACTAAAGTCATAAATTCTCCTTACCGCATGACTGCATTGCTCCGGCTGCATGCTGTACATTTTATGTAATCTTTTCGGTCACTATACCTGTTTTATAGATTCTCGATCTGCCAGTCCACAGGCGTCAGGCCGTGTTCTTCAAGAAAGGCATTGGTCTTACTGAACGGCCTGCTGCCAAAAAATCCACGGAACGCGGAAAGGGGACTGGGATGGGGCGCTTCCAGGATCATGTGCTTTGGATTGTTTAACATGGGCTTCTTGGACTGGGCCGGCCTGCCCCAGAGGATAAATACCATGGGCCTGTCCTGCTCATTGAGGATCTTGATCGCCGCGTTGGTAAACTCCTCCCAGCCGATATCGTGGTGGGAATTGGCCTGGTGGGCACGCACCGTAAGAACAGTGTTCAGCAGCATAACGCCCTGATCCGCCCATTTTTTCAGATAACCGTTATTGGGGATATAACATCCCAGGTCATCATGGAGTTCCTGATAAATGTTCACAAGGGAAGGCGGGATCTCCACATCCGGCTTCACGGAAAAACACAGGCCGTGGGCCTGTCCGTCATTGTGGTACGGGTCCTGCCCCAGGATCACCACTTTCACATCAGCCAGAGGCGTGAAGGCAAATGCATTAAAAATATCATCAGGAGCCGGGAATACCTTCCTGGTCTCATACTCGTGCTTTACGGTCTGGTACAGTTTCCTGTAATAATCTTTCTTAAATTCACTGCTTAAGGGCTGCAGCCAATCATTGGATATTGCGGCCATCTTCTGCATCTCCTTTTCTTCTACATAATTATCCATATTTTCATATTTTAGCATAGGAATACAAAGGAAACAACGGATATATACAAAATATTTGTCAAAGAATTGAGGAATTTGGACATGGGAATGGATTAATTCCCATAAAAAATCCGATTCCCCCCTATCCGGAAGGGGAATCGGACCTTTTTACGGAAAACTTGGAAACAGATCAGCCGCCTGGAATGCGTCAGAATCTGATCTCAGTATCGGAGAAACCTTGTTCCTCTTTAATTTTGATCTGGTATTTTTCACGCCAGAAAATATAGGCCGTGGTTGCCGCCAGCACCAGGGCAACTATAAAAAGCAGCACAGGAGGATAATTTTTCATATTCTCATACACGATCCATCCCAGAGCGGTATAGCAGATCATTAAAAATAGAATCAAAGCCGGCTTGCTCATGTGAAACTTTGAGTTTTTCCAAATTTCAGGATACTTATAAAGAACAGCAATACACGCCACATTGGGAATGATCTTTGTCAGGTATGTCAGGCCTGAGGTCATGCGTGAAAACAGCGTTGTGTCAATTCCTAAAAGGATGGGCATAACGGTGATAACAAACATCAGGCTTAGAAGCATATACGGAACACCATGCTTATTAAGCCTTCCGAGAATGCCCGGAAACCATCCCTCCTCACTGCTGCGGACCAGAGCATTTGCTGTGTTTAGGAAACTGGCATTGATGGTCGTGGCAAGGGCGATCAGCGCACCGCCTACAACAAAAAACAGATAACTGTTTCCCGGATAAATTGTTTTTGCCACAAGGGTAAGGGGCTGGTTTGCGGTTTCACTCAAGGGTAAAACACCGGCTGCCACGATTGCGATCAAGGAAAACAGCACCATGGCGGTTCCCGTGATGGCAAGGTTGCCAAGTATAATGGTCCTGTGGGGATTCTTCACACGCCCTCCGCTGTTGGTCAGCCAAAGGCCGCCTCCCATTGCAAAAACCAGCATTGTAACAGAATCCTTCATCCCCTGCGCCCGGTTGAGAAACATTTTGTCAACGGTAAAATTATCAATATTAACTTTTGGAAGTCCTAAAATCAGAAAGCTTCCCCATGCAAGAATTAAAATAATATTGAGGGCTGTCTGGAGCCTTGCCACATTTTTACCCCCAAAAAGATTTGCTATAAAGAAAACAGTCACGACCACCAAAGCGATCACAGTCTTATTAACAGGAAAAATACTGTCCAGATAATTGGCAAAAGAAACTCCCATAAAACCAATGGTTACATCTGTTAAAAAGATGATACAGGCATAAATGCCTCCCAGTTTCCGGTTCAGTATACTGGCATATACGTAATTGCCGCTGGTACGCGGCAAAACGGATGCTGCCAGCAAAAGGGGACCATTTGCTAAAAATACGGCAACGCCTGCAATGAGATAGGCAATGAAAACACCGCTGCCGGTAAAACCAATGCAAACACCTGTCATTGTGATGATTCCGGCTCCGATTACCATTCCAATGCCCGTGGAATAACATTCGGAAAAAGTTAACTTTTGTTTTGTATCATGAGTATTACCAGACATGAACAGATACCTCCTCATTCCATGAAAGATTGCAGCCGGAAGCCGGGACAGTATTTTCCGGCTGCAATACCGTTCTTATTCCCGGATCAGGTACTTTGCAACCTCTGATACGTTGGAATATTCCTCCAGGTGTTCAATTGCATCCACAAACTGTTTGGCTTTTTCCGCTCCGATATACGGGGCCGTACGCGCCATAAAATGTTCACGTTCCTCTTCAAAGGTATAATTATTCTTGGGATGGCCTTTTGGATATTTAAGCGTTTCTGTGACAGTGGCACCATTTTTTAAAGTGACCTCAACTGTTGTTTCAGGAAAATCACGATCCATAAAAATAAGAAATGCTTCATAGCGATCCATCTCAGGGCCAAAAAACTCAACCAGGCGCGACAGTTCTGCAATACGCCCTTCCGGCTGTCTGCTCTCCTGGGTAAACCAGTTTTCGGACGGAAATGGATTGTCCAAATAAGCTGCAAAGCAATGGGGAACACTGTATTGCGCCTGCATGAACACATACGGCCTGCTCATCCCTTTATCCGTATAGATGTCAAGCTGGGGCGACACGCGTATTTTAGCAATCTCCTCTGTCCGGAACTGGTACTTTCTGCAAAGATTATCAAGTCCGTCCAGAGGCGCTTCGATCCATACATTTACAGGCCAATGTTTCAGAAGGGTCTGCATGATCAGGTAATCTTTGCCCAAATCCCGATCCAGCCAATCCCAGTCAACACGGTCACAGATCTGTCTCCAGAAACCGCTGTTTCCATCCAGCCCATCCAGATAAGGCTCGAATCCGATGCTGGTCAACAGCGCGCTGTTGATACCGCATCTTGCAGAAACCCCGTGGGCCACATGATACGTGTCCGTCAGTCCGGTATCACCAAGGGTAAGAGGGGTAAGATAAGCGCCTTTTGTAATGGCTGCCGCGATCTGATCTCCGTCCAACCCAAGTATTTTGCCGGCCGCAACAGTGGAGGAAAAAATCTGCCAGCACACAAGCCCCCAGCCTTTTCCTTTTCCAAAGTAATTGGACAGGTCCGGCTGCACGGACATCGCAATGCGCTGATACACTTCATAAGCCGCAACCACCGCCTCCAGATACCTTTTTCCCGATGCCTTTTGCTGTTCCGCCATGGCAAAGGCTGCCGGTATCGCCCCGGCTGACGCATGTCCGGTCCAGGTACAATCCTCCCAGTCCAGAGTATCCGCGGTCGTACCATTGGCAAAGCCTGCTTCTTCCACAGGGACCTTCAGATCGGTTCCCCAGACAGTTGCCTCAGGAGTCCCGCCTTTTCTGCGCACCATTTCCACGGCCTTTTGCGCAGTGGGTACATTCATGCTTGCAATGGCAACCGCAATGGTGTGCAGCGTGATCTTTTTAGCCTGTTCAATAACTTCGGCGGGCAGATCCTCATATTTCAGTTCAGAAGCATATTTTCCTAATAAACGCGTGTACTGCATAGTGATATCTCCTTTTATGGTTTTTTATTTAGTTTTCAACATATCCCGGATATCCCGGACGGGTTTCCACCCACAAGGGGTTCTTTTTGCTGGTGGCTATGCAGCCAAAAAGTAATAGCAGCAGCGAGATCCCTGCAAACACCAGCAGGACGATCCGGTAAGAACCAGCGTAATCATACACAAAGTTTAACATCGGCGAACCGATCGCATTTCCCACCGTGCGGAAAATAACAGAATAGCTCATAAACTTTGCAAATTCCCGGAATCCGAACACTTCTTTCATAAACAGCGGGAGGATCGTAAAAAGAAGGATCGCAGCCCCCATGAGGAATCCGGCAACCGTTGCGAGAACCGGAGTCGCCGGGGATACGGTGAGCAGCAGGGCGATGGTTCCCAGGTAGGACAATACACAGGCCACGGTAGCCGGCCGGATCCCCCATCTGTCGATCACCTGTCCCAATGGGATCAGAAGAACCAGGGAGCCGATGCTCATGATCCCCACCGCATTGCTGATCGCGGCGGCATCCAGGCCAATATCCGTAAGCTGGGCGGAAAAAATACCAACCACCGGATATACAATGATGCCGGTGATAAAACACCAGGCGTACGCGCTGTAAAGCTTAATATTTTTCATGGACGTATTAAAATCCGCGCCAGGAAGCTTTGAAGGGTCATCCTCCTCTACTTCATCAGACTGTTCCCCGTCCTGGGGAGTCCCCCATGCGTGAAGGCCCTTTTCGCTGGGATGGCTGCGGATTACCGCATATGCGATGACAGCCACCACCAGCATAACCGCCATGGTGTAAAGCATTGACCGCCTCCAGCCGTAATGGCTGATCCAGTAAGCAATGATCTTGGCATTAAAAAAGCCTGCAATATTTCCACACCCGAAAATAACGGAAATCACGGTAGCGCTTTTCTTGGCAAACCAGTTATTTACAATACTTCCCGCTGTAACCTGGCTGGAAAGAGGCCAGATCAGAGCTGAAAAGGCACCTCCAAGAAACAAAAGAGGCACACTGTGTGCAACTGCGTAGCAAACAGCCGCTAACGCGGCGCAAAGCAGCCCCATGGTTGCCAGTTCCCGCAGGCCAAACCTTTTTTGGGCCTTGACATACAAGAAGTAGGCAATTGCAGATATGATTTCGTGAATGGTCTGGTGCAATGAGTATGTACCCCGGGAAATATGAAGATCTTCTACGATAGGCACCATATACATGCTGAAAGGATTACTGAACAGATAGATAGCCGGAATAACCAGGCAATATGCTGCCGCAACAGCAAATGCATAATGGAATCTTCCCTTTGTTTGCATAAAAACGATCCTCCTTAATTATTTTAGTAGAAACTGCGGTTCCGGAACGCAGATCTTATTTAAACTTTTTCGGGAACGTTCCCAGAAAAAGCAAAAATAAACCTATAAAAGTAATCTTCTGACAGAATTTCCTTTTGTCAGAGAGTAGGACATGTACACATCTTTATATTCAAGAGTGTCATCCTCAATGACCTCGATCATCAGTTCAGCAATACGTTTTCCGTAGTCATAATCAGGCAAATGGACAGAGGTAATGGAATCAACGCCGCTTTGGTTGATCTCAAGACCTCCTTCAATGGTAACAAGGGAATAATCCTTTCCCAAAACCTTTTCATGCTTTGCAAAGGCCCCCAGTACTGTGCGGGTGTCAATTGACTCATCGGCAAAAACAGCCGTAAAATCACCAGACCTATAGGTATGGTAAATGGCTTCCTGCAATTTAGATGTTTTCGCAGAATATCCGGTATCTTCATAGGGATTATAAAACTGACAATGCACCTCACCAGAAATGGAAAGGCTTCCGGCCGCATCCTTAAGCGCAGCTTCCCTGCGGCTGAGAAGAAGCTTGTTATTATCACGGTATATCATTAAGATCCGGCGATGACCATATTCAAGAAGTAAGTGAAACAGGTCATAGCTGTAATTATAGTTGCCCAGATACACCCTGAACCCCTTATCAGAAAGGATCCTGTCACCGGTATAGACGACATTGCGGAACTTGGTTGCAGCATTTTTAATCTGATCCTCTAGGCTGTCCGTTGCACCCAGGGTGATCAAACCGTTAATTCTTTTTTCAGCAAGATATGTCATATATTTAGGCGTGTTAATGCCATTAAAATTATCATAGTCATCATGTACCAGAAACAGGTCATACCCCTGCTGCTGCAGCACATCTGCAACTCCCGCAAAACGGGTGCACAGTGAGGGGTCACGGAACATCATGCCTCCAAGGGAAAGTACCCCGATCACATTGCTGGAATTTCCCCTCAGGCCGCGGGCCATATAATTAGGACGGTACCCCATCTCCTTAACGGCGTCCATAACCTTCTGATAAGAAGCCTGTCCAACCGCATTGCCGTTGAGCACGCGGGATACCGTACTTTTAGACACTCCTGCACGCTTCGCCACATCCCAGATTGAAAAGTCCATATATAATCTCCTTTGGATCAAACAGAATCATTTTGGGAACGTTCCCAAAATCACTATATCAAATTACCACGGAAATGTCAATGAGGAAATATGGATGAAAAACATCCCATAAAAATACCGGCGGGCAGAACCCACCGGTGAACCCCATCCCTCACTTGTCACAATGCCCTCACAACCGCACACATATCCCTTTTCCCGCCAGATACTCCTTCAGATCCCCTATCTCCAGTTCTTTGTAATGAAACAGGGAGGCGGCCAGGGCTGCATCTGCTTTTCCCTTTGTCAGCGTATCATAGAAATGCTCCATTGTCCCGGCCCCCCCTGAGGCAATGACGGGAACTGAGACATTTTCAGCGATCAGGGCAGTGAGTTCATTGTCATACCCCCCTTTGGTGCCGTCACAGTCCATGCTGGTGAGAAGGATCTCCCCGGCTCCCAGGCGGTCCGCCTCCATGGCCCATTCCACTGCGTCAATGCCCACATCCACCCGTCCGCCGTGTTTGTATATGTTCCAACCGGATCCGTCTTTCCTGCGCCGGGCGTCAATGGCCACCACCACGCACTGACGGCCGAACTTGTCCGCCGCATCGCTGATCAGCCGCGGGCGGTCGATGGCCGAGGAGTTGATGGAAATTTTGTCCGCCCCTTCCCGAAGGAGCATGCGGAAATCCTCCACTGTGCGGATCCCTCCTCCCACCGTAAATGGAATGAACACGGTCTCAGCCACCCTGCGCACCATATCCACCACGGTCCCCCGGTTGTCTGAGGAAGCGGTGATATCCAGGAATACAAGCTCATCCGCCCCGGCCTTGTCATAGGCCGCAGCGATCTCCACCGGATCACCCGCATCCCTGAGATTCACAAAATTTACGCCTTTTACAACACGTCCGTTATTCACATCCAGACATGGGATAATTCTCTTTGTAAACATAGCTCTCTCCTATCATTTTCAGATACACCTAAACTTCCAGAAAATTCTTCAAAATAGACAGACCCACCTGGCTGCTCTTTTCCGGATGGAACTGGCAGGCAAATACATGTTCCTTTTCCACAGCCGCGTGTATATGGGTGCTGTATTCCGTGGAAGCAGCCACAACACGCTCGTCATCGGCTTTCAGATAATAGGAATGGACAAAATACACATAGGCGCCATTGTCAATCCCCCGAAACAGCTTTGCGCCTGGTTTGATGTCCAGGGAATTCCATCCCATGTGGGGTATCTTAAGCCCCGGAGTATCCGGGATCCGCAGAATGCGCCCAGGAAGGATTCCAAGGCCTTCCACGCCCTCACTCTCCTCGCTGCTCTCAAACAAAAGCTGCAGTCCCAGACAGATGCCCAAAAAGGGAGTGCCCTTATCCACTGTCTCCCGGATGACATCCACCAGTCCATACTGGCGAAGGCGGGACATGGCGTCCCCAAAGGAGCCGACCCCGGGCAGTATGACCCGGTCCGCTTCCAGTATGGACTTCCTGTCCCTGGTGATCACCGGTGCCTCTCCCAGGGATATCAGTGCTTTTTCTACGCTGCGCAGATTCCCTGCGTCATAATCGATAATCCCAATCATATTCTCAAACCTCGTTCCCTATGATTTAACATTTTAGCATGGTAACGTAATAAAGGCAACAGGTTTTTACACCCATTTCACACCGGATGTCCTGAACTGTTACCATTTTAATATAAAATCCACACTGTTGCAGCCGATCCCAAGGGCCCTCTCCCCCACTTCCCCGGGAATCTGGTAAAGGCTTTCGTGGATCCTGAAAAACCTGGCTTTCTGGTTAAAAAAAGCAATTTTCTCAAAGGGCCACCTGATCACCGTGGGGGTCTTAAACCCCTCTCCCAGTTCCAGTATCACCAGGTTCCGGTTCAGGGTGCCTGTCTGCCATCTCTTATAGGCTTCCCAGCGGGGAAGATACCCCTCCTCTATATACCGGCCCGCCTCCAGGGTATTCCCTGTCAGGGGCGCGCCGCAGTGAGGACAGACGTCCCCGGGGACTTCCCCCTCCTCCCATATGTCCTTGGTACACGCGGCAGAACACTGGCGCCAGTGGATATTTCCGCAGGGAGCCACCACCCGGCCGCTGTCAAACCCTGTGTCATAGACGGCTCCGTCCGTCACAGTGGTGACCACATAATAGTCCTTATCCTTTACCAGTTCACATAACCTGCCATAGGCCTCCTTTAGCCGGGTCTGCCCCGGGTCATCCAGCCTGCGTTCCCTTATATCCCGGCCGTCTCCGGCCAGCTTCCATTCATTGCCGATTCCGATGAGCACTTTATCCGCACCTGCCAGTGCATCCAGTATTTCCTGTTTTTGCTGGTCCATTCGATTCATCCCCTTTTATTTCACTATGGTTTCCTGCCGTATCATGGAAATCATCATACCACAAACAATCCCTTTCTTCAACGTCACATCCTGTTGCATTTTCCTGTACCCTGCTATAAAATGGAATGGACTAAATGCGAGGAGACGATCCACTATGAAATCATCAACAGATCTACAGAGGCTCTTGGAGTCCATTGACCGCAGAAGCTACCCCGCCTATAAGGATGCCAGGGGTTCCTATGATTTTAATGACTATGTACTTTCCATTGACCACGTACAGGGAGATCCCTTTGCTTCCCCTTCTAAATTAAGCGTATGGATCCCCCATGAGAAGGCAGGATATCCGGCAGAATATTTTGACACGCCTTGGAAGCAGACTGCCCTGGAAGATTATATGGTAAGGCAGTTTTACCAGGGAATTGCAACGTTTAATTTTAAGGCAAAGGGTTCCGGCAAAAGCGGTCTTATCACCACCAGCCGGCCCGGCCCGGAGATACTGAGCCGCACGGCCTGCGAATGCGGCCCAAAGGGCATTACCGCCCGCTTTGAGGCCGGTTTCCCTGCCAACGGCAGGACCATTAATTCAGGGGAGCTGATCAAGATCCTTTTTGACTTCCTGCCCCGCTGCGTAAAACATGTATTCTACTTTAAAAACAGAAAGCCGGAGGAGGTGCTGTCCGTGATCCATCTGGCAGAGGACCAGCAGTTCATACGCCGTGAACTTGAGCGCCTGGACCTGGTCTCCTTTGTGGCGGACAAGGCCGTGCTTCCCAGGGAAAGCGGTATTTCCAGCAGGCCCATGAAGGGCAGCGTGCCCTTTTCCTCCCCTCAGTCCCTTCGGACAGAGCTGGACCTGCCTCACCATGGCAGGCTTACAGGCATGGGGCTGAGGCGGGGCATCACCCTGATCGTAGGCGGCGGATACCACGGCAAGTCCACCCTGTTAAAGGCCCTGGAGGCCGGCGTCTACAACCATGTTGCAGGGGATGGACGGGAATATGTGATCACGGACAGCACTGCCATGAAGCTCAGGGCAGAGGACGGCAGGAGCATACAGAACACCGACATTTCCCTGTTCATCAATGACCTTCCCAACAAAAAGAATACCAAGTGCTTCTCCACTGAGGATGCCAGCGGAAGTACGTCCCAGGCAGCTGCGGTGATCGAGGGAATAGAAGCGGGAAGCCGGGCATTCCTGATCGATGAGGACACATCCGCCACCAACTTCATGGTGCGGGATGACCTGATGCAAAAGATCATCAGCCGCTCCAAGGAACCCATCACGCCTTTTATTGAACGGGCCAGGGATCTGTATGAGAATGCCGGCATCTCCACCATCATGGTGGCGGGCAGTTCCGGCGCTTACTTTTACATTGCGGACACCATCATACAGATGGATTGTTACGAGCCATTGGATATTACGGACAAGACCAAGGCTTTCTGCGCCTCTTACGGCGCTGAGCCAATTACCCGCGCCCCGGGTTTTGCCCTTCCCGCCAGGGGAAGGAAGCTTCAGACCGGGACATCCACATCCGGCCTATCCAATTCCGGCCTGTCCGCTTCCGGCCGTTCGGGTCAGTCCCAAAATGCGCAGCCTGAAGAACATGGTAAGGGCGGTTACCGCCAGGGAGGATCTTATGGACGCGGAAGAGGCGGACGGGATGGAGCCCGGGGCGGTTACGGCAGTCAGGGCGGCCGCGAGGAGCGGATTAAAGTCAAGGTTTACGGCAAGGACTCCCTTCAGGTGGGGAAGTCCCCTGTTGACCTGCGTTTCGTGGAGCAGCTGATCGACCCGGAGCAGACCAATGCCCTGGCGCAGATGCTGCGCTACTGTGTGGAGCACCAGCTGCTGGAGCGCTATACCGTGGCTGACACGGTTACCCTGTTGGAAAAGGAAATAAAAAAGGGAGGCATCACCGCTGTCAGCGACACCTCCTATGCTGCCTGCGGCCTGTGCATGCCCAGAACCCAGGAAATCTTTGCATGTATCAACCGGTACCGGGGATAAGCCGGTTCCTATGGAAGACTTATTCCAAGGACGTCCCGGTTTTGGCTCCGCCTATCCTGCGGGCAGTTCCCTAGTGTATCTGCGGATCAGGGAAATGACCAGGACCGCTACCGCTGCCTCTGTGATCACCATGGCAAACCACAGTGAATCGGGACCCGCGGCAATGGGCAGCAGGCAGATCATAATTCCGCTGAGGATCAGCCCTCTCAGAACCGATACCAGGAATGAGACTCCCGGCTTCATAAGCGCCTGAAAATAATAGGTGGAAAAAACATTGAGAGGAAGCAGCAGGAAGGAGATCCCATAACTCCTCAATATAAAGGGCGCAATGCGGTATATCTCATCTGTGGGCGCCATGAAAATGCGGATAAACCCGTTGGGAAATGCAAATACCAGCAGGGTCCAGACAACACTGAAACATGCCACTGAATACAGGGCATATTTCAGTGTTTCTTTTATCCTGTCCCATTTTCCCGCCCCAAAACAGATGGAAAAGATCGGCTGTGACGCCTGGCCCACGCTGTACGCACAGCACTGGACAATGGTGCTGATATTAACGATCACGCCATATACGGACAGTGCACTGCCTCCCAGGTATTTCATAATCTGACGGTTAAAGAGCATGGTCAGGATTCCCATGGCCACATCAATAAAAAAGGTGGAAAAGCCCGTCACTATGATCCTGCGGCATTTTCCCCAAAACAGGCTGGGCCTCACCAGTCTCATAGTGTTCTTTTTTGTGAAGAAATGTGAGATCATCCCGGCAAAGGTGATGCCGGCTCCGGCCGCGGTGGCAAGTCCGGCTCCCATGATCCCCATGCCAAACACAAATACAAACAAATAATCCCCAATGATATTAAATATACCCCCTGACAATACAGCGGCGGCGGCCAGGCCGGGATTGCCGTCATTGCGCAGAAAGGCCGCCAGCATCTGGTTAAACAGAAACAGGGGCACCACAAACTTAATGGGATAAAGGTACTCCCGGGCCAGGGGCAGCAACGTCTCCTCCGCCCCAAACAAATGCAGCATGGGAGTGTCAAAAAACAGGACCATAAGCCAGCTGGCAGCTGCCAAAACCACGGTGATCATCAGGGCAGCCGTAAAATACTCCCCCTCTGTGCGTCTCTCACCCTTTCCTTTTGCAGCGCCAAAAAGCACGGATCCGCCAATGCCGGTCAAAAGCCCCAGGCTGTATATGATATTCCACACAGGAGCCACCACTGCAAGGGCCGCCGTGCCCTCAGGTCCCTGGTACTGCCCCACCATGGCCATATCCACAATGCTGTAAACCGCGCTGATCAATGCGCTGCCAAATGCCGCACCCAGATATTTAAAGTATGTTGTTTTAGTGTTTCCCTGCAATAAATCCATCACTGCGTTCCTCCTTTTGTCACTTTAATGACGCAAAAAAAGCCGGACAGGATAACAGGCTTTTCAACCTGTCACCTTATCCAGCTTGCCATTTCCAAACGAATGGCTCACCCTCCGAGTGAACGCTATGCATTATACTAAATCAAATCATAACAGTCAAGAACTTTTTTAATATTCTTTGCCGTCCAGGATCTCCAGATAATCCTTCAGGTTCTTTTCAAGGAGTGTGGGCGTATCCAGCCCGTAGGGACATTTGCCTTTGCACTGGCCGCAGTGGAGGCATTTTTCGATCAGCTTCATCTTTTCCTGCATCTTTGGAGTCAGCTGTGCCTCAGAAGGAGACCTTCTGATCATCAGGGACATCCTGGCACAGTTGTTGATCTCAATGCCCACCGGGCAAGGCATGCAGTAACCGCAGCCCCTGCAGAATTCTCCCTGGAGCTGCTCCCTGTCATGGCGGATCAGCTCCTCCAGCTCCTGTGTCATCACCGGCGGCTCCTGTACATAGGAAAGAAACTCATCCAGTTCGTTCTCCCTCTGGACACCCCAGATGGGCAGGACATTATCAAACCGGGCCAGGTACACATAAGCAGCCCTGGAATTATTGATCAGTCCTCCGGACAGGGCTTTCATGGCGATAAATCCCATGTTTGCTTTCCTGCACTTTTCCACCAGCTCTATATCCTTGTCAGTGGCAAGGTAACAGAACGGGAACTGCAGCGTCTCATAAAGGCCGGAATCAATGGCTTCATTGGCCACAGACAGCCTGTGGTTTGTAATGCCGATATGTTTTACCTTTCCCTGTGCCTTGGCCTCCAGCATGGCTTCATAGAGACCGGTGCCGTCACCTGGGCGAGGACAGAAGGAAGGATTATGGAACTGGTATATATCCACATGGTCTGTCTTCAGGTTGTCCAGAGAGATCTCCAGATCTTCCCAGAATCCCTCCACTGTGGTGGACATGGTCTTGGTAGCCACTATCACCTTGTCCCGGATTCCCTCCAGGGCAATCCCCACCTTTTTCTCGCTGTCCGAATAACACCGGGCCGTATCAAAAAAGTTGATGCCCCCTTCATATGCCTTTCTGATCAGACAGACAGCATCTTCATCTGATATACGCTGAATGGGAAGGGCGCCAAAACCGTTCTTGTTCACCGTAATGCCCGTGCTTCCCAAAGTCACTTCCACCATCACCTGTACCTCCACCGAGAATTTTTCTCTATTTTATCATAGAAATCATGGGGTATACAAGTGCGGAATGCTGTGTTTTCACATTTATACACAGCTTTCGGGAAACAGCGGACAAATATGCTTTAAGCAGTTACGCTCTTAAGCAGTCAGGCTCTCCTCCGTTCCCCCCGCGATCATCTCTTTTAAATCGTCCATGGTCATATCCCGCTCCCGCAGCATTTCATTGACCACCTTAAACTCCTCCAGCTGGATCTGATCTTCCAGGGCTTTTTCACGCTCCCTCATTGTCTCCAGACAGTTCTCATACTGTGCAATGGAATTCTGCACCTCCGCCAGTTCTCCCTGCAGCTTTTCAATCGGTGTTTTTCTTACTCCCCGTGCCATAATCGCGCGCTCCTTTACTGAATTTAATTTTTCAGGCCGTTTGTTTCTTTCACCGGCCATTTATTACCATTATATGTCAGCTTATCCAAAAATATACGGCTTGTTTCACTGGGAAATGTCAAATTTTCAGGGACTTTACGAAATCCAGGGCCTGGGGTATACTAATCAGTAGCATTTGAACGCACAGGAGGTACCAATGTTTAAAGACTACGAGCACCACGCAAACTATTATGAGACAGACCAGATGGGCTGTGTCCACCATTCCAATTTCATCCGTTGGATGGAGGAGGCCCGGATCGATATGATGGAGCAGATGGGCTGCGGATACCGCTCCATGGAAGAGTCCGGGATCATGAGCCCGGTTCTGGAGATCAGCTGCCAATACAGGACCATGGTGCATTTTGACGACCATATCCTCATACGGGTAAGGATGAAAGCTTATAACGCCATCCGCATGACCCTCTCATACGAGATGCGGGACAAGGCTACAGGCGAACTCCGGGCCGCGGGTGAGAGCAGCCACTGCTTCCTTAACAGGGAGGGGCATCCCGTCTCCCTGAAACGGACCTATCCCACATGGGATGAGGCTTTTCAAAAGGCCATGGCCACACAGAATATTTAACTGACAGAAAGGCAGACTGAAATGATCGCACAAAAAAGGCATATCCGAATACTGATAATATGTTTACTCACTGCAATAGCCCTTCTCCTGGGAGGGTGTTCCTCCGGTCTTTCCCAGTCCTCCGGCCCGCCCGGATCCCAGGCCCTTGCAGCGTCAGGCTCTGAGGGACAGGACTTAAGGGTCCATTTTATTGACGTGGGGCAGGGGGACAGCATATTGGTCCAGTCGGACGGGCATTTCATGCTCATTGACGCAGGGGAAAACAACCAGGCGGACACCGTCATCCGGTATCTGCAGCAGGCCGGGGTCACTGAGCTGGACTATGTGATCGGAACCCATCCCCATTCCGACCACATCGGCGGCCTGGACAAGGTGATCGGCCAATTTACTGTGAAAAAAGTCATCCTGCCCCCTGTGGAGCACACTTCCAGGACCTTTGAGGACCTGCTGGATTCCATTTCCAATAAGGGGCTTAAGATCACCAAGCCGGTTCCGGGCACTTCCTATTCCCTGGGCGCAGCCGCCTTCACCATTGTGGCTCCTGCAGCGGATTACGGAAATGACCTGAACAACTGGTCCGTGGGCATCCGCCTGACCTATGGGGATAACAGCTTCCTCATGTGCGGCGATGCGGAAAAGGATGCTGAGGAGGATATGGTAAACAGCGGCGCGGTGCTGTCTGCCGATGTGCTGAAAGCGGGTCACCATGGCAGCAGCACCTCCACCAGCGATGCATTTTTTAAAAAGGTATCCCCCAGCTATGTGGTGATCCAATGCGGCAAGGACAACTCCTACGGTCATCCCCACAAAGAGACCATGGAAAAGCTGGAACAGGCCGGATGCCGCATTTTCCGCACCGATAAGCAGGGAACCATCATTGCGGACAGCGATGGAAGCAAGATCACCTGGACAACCATATCGGGACAGATTGGAACGGAGCAGACCGGGGCGGGACAGACCGGGACCGGGCAGACGTACATACTCAATACCAACACAAAGAAATTCCATGTGCCGGAGTGCTCCTCAGTGAGCCAGATCCGGGACGGAAACCGCCGGGAGGTCACCTCCACCCGCGATGAACTGACAGAGGCGGGCTACGCTCCCTGTAAGCAGTGCAATCCATAGTGATCTTAACCCGCAGTGATCTTAGACCAAACATAATATATGAGAAAGGGGTTTTTTATGAAATACATTATCGACCGCCTGGAGGAAGAAATGGCTGTGTGTGAAAATGAGTCCAGGGAAATGATCCCCATTCCCCTAAAGGAGCTCCCTCCCGGGGCACAAGAGGGGGATGTGATCCTGGAACAGGAGGGCGTCTTCTGCGTGGATGCAGGTGCAACCGAAAAACGGCGCAGGCAAATGCGCAGGAAACTTATGGATCTATATGAGTAATGTTTTTTATTTTTTACTCTTGCGCCTTTTTCCTATTAATGATACCATAAGAAAATACGCTAATCGATTATTTGGAGGTTTGTTAAATGGAACTCATTTTACCTGAACACTATGACCCCCGGCTTAGTATCCGGGAGACACAGGACGCAATCAAATACATACGTGATACATTCCAGAAAGAGATGGGACGGGAAATGCACCTGGAGCGTATCTCCGCCCCCCTTTTTGTGGAACGCAGCAGCGGTCTCAATGACAACCTAAACGGTACGGAGCGTCCCGTGGCATTTGATATGCTGGGACTGCCCGGGGAAACCCTGGAGGTAGTGCACTCCCTTGCCAAGTGGAAACGTATGGCATTAAAGGAATACGGCTTTCAGCCGGGCGAAGGCCTTTATACCAACATGAACGCCATCCGAAGGGATGAGGAGCTGGATAATCTCCACTCCTGCTATGTGGACCAGTGGGACTGGGAGCGGGTAATCACCAAGGAACAAAGGACCCTGGACACCCTGATGGAAACAGTCCGCGAGATATTTAAGATCATCAAGCACATGCAGCATGAAGTATGGTACAAATATCCGGAAGCCGTAAAGCACCTTCCAAAGGAGATCTTTTTTATCACTACCCAGGAACTGGAGGATCTGTATCCGGACCGTACGCCCAAGGAACGGGAGAACCTGATCACCAGGGAACACGGATGTGTCTTCCTTATGCAGATCGGCGACAAGTTAAAGGGCGGGGAACCCCATGACGGCCGCGCGCCTGACTATGATGACTGGAGCCTGAACGGCGACATCCTGTTCTGGTTCGACCACCTCCAGTGTGCGCTGGAGATTTCCAGCATGGGAATCCGTGTGGATGAAAAAGCCCTGGAGCAACAGCTTAAAAAGGCCGGCTGCGAGGACCGCCGTACCCTTCCATACCACCAGATGCTTTTAAACGGGGAACTTCCCTACACCATCGGCGGCGGTATCGGACAGTCCCGTCTGTGCATGCTTTTGCTGGACCGCGCCCACATCGGAGAGGTCCAGGCCAGCATCTGGCCCGGTGAAATGCGGGAAACATGCAGGGAACATAATATTTTCCTTTTATAATACCTGTTCAAACTGATTTCTGTATCAAGACCATCCCGGACCGGGACTGCGATTTCCCCGGTGCGGGATGTTTTTATTATATATTTCCGTTTCACTGGATTTTCCTTCAAATGCCTGTTGACATCCGGCCATTTCTAATATAGCATACATATGGGTTAAATTACGGAGGAGAAATGCCGCATATCCGGGTATATACCGATATCCCTTTGATGCGGCAGAACGGAGAAACTTATGGAATTTCATGTTTCAATCTTTTTTATCATTGAGGTGATCGGCACCATTGCATTTGCCTCATCAGGCGCCATGGTTGCCATTAAGCAGCAGCTGGATCTGCTTGGCGTGGTGGTCCTGGGCGTCACCACTGCGGTGGGCGGCGGAATGATGCGGGATATCATACTGGGAAATGTCCCTCCCAGCCTGTTTATGAATCCCGTCTATGTCCTCACAGCATTCATTACGGTCCTGGTACTGTTCATTGTTGTACGCCTGAACCAAAAGATACTGGAAAGCCGCTACATTGCGGCATATGAAAAAATGATGAATATCTTTGATGCCATTGGTCTGGCCGCCTTCACTGTAACGGGCATTGATACCGCGGTACTGGCGGGATATGAGGACTATCATTTCCTGTCCGTGTTCCTGGGTGTGCTCACCGGGGTCGGAGGCGGGGTGCTCAGGGATATCATGGCCGGGCAGACCCCCTACATCCTGCGCAAGCACGTGTACGCCAGCGCTTCCATTGCCGGCGCCCTGTGCTATGTGTTCCTAAGTGACTGGCTGACCGGGGATGCGTCCATGATCGTTGGCGCCCTGGTGGTCATCCTCATACGTCTGCTGGCCACCCGATACTGCTGGAACCTGCCCACCGCCACCAGGAAGCGGAAATAAAAATGGATCATATTGCTGTACCCTTTAATCACAGGCCGGTCATCCGGCCTGTTTTTCTATGAGTATGGCAATGGTGGGACCATCCTCCCTGCAAGGGCTTCCCGCCACATCCCCCAGCACTCCACATACCCCAAAACCGGCTTCCCCGGCTTCCCTGACCAACATTTCTTTTGTAAAATATGTGTTCCACAGGCAGTATGCCTTTGTTTCCCTCTCTCCGATCACAGTAACCTGCTCCAGTGTCACATGGTCCGTACAGCGGTATTTCCCCGTCAACGCTATATATCCCTCCTTTTTCCAGAAGCCCCCCTTTGGACAGGTTTCCCATGTCTGCAGTTCCTCAAAGCGCCTATAGCTTTCCATTGAAAAGACATCCAGCAGCACCTTTCCCCCTGGCCTTAGATGGTTATACAGGTTTCTTAAAAGAGTTCTCCTTTCGTGATCCGGCAGCACCCCGTAATCACAGTATATCATCACAGCCGCATCAAAGGTTTCCTCCAGTTCCATGGCCAGATAGTTCTGGCAATAATAGGTGATATCCAATCCCTGACTTGCCGCTGAATCCCTGGCGTATTGAACGGACCGCCTGGAAAGATCCATACCAGTTGTCCCATATCCCATTTTGGCAAACCGTTCCGTGTACAGCCCAGGACCGCAGCCCACATCGAGAATACGGGGATACTTTGCAGGGGGCATTATTTCCCCGATCCACGCTGCCGACCGTTGGATAAATTCCAGCTTCCTGCTTGCCCCTTCAAAATCCGGAGCAAGATGGGCTTTTAGCATCTCCCCGGAAATGTGCTCATCATCCCAGAATGCCGCCTCTGTCTTTTGGTAAAGGTCCGGCCTGTCTAAAAACTGTATCATGTGTTTGTACATCATCCATCCTCCTTGCAATCATTTTTAAACGGTACACGTTTATTGACCTGGAAATAATAAAACCGCAGATTTTACTCCGCGGTTTTCTTTCCAGGTCAATGAAAGTGTGAGCAGAGTAAAATCAAATACCGGGTACAAAAACAGAACTGTCAGAACAGCTGCCTTTGATCCGATCCAATTGATTTTATCCGCTCTTTTCCAGTCACACCCATGCCACTGATTCTGTGTCATCTGATATGCCGGACCTTCATCACCTTTTTCTTTTTGTTACGTTTGTTTTATGGTACTATCTTACACCGCCCGGCCTTCCCGGTCAACCGTCTTTTCAGGTTCCCGGCCCTATGCCGCTCTGTTTAGAACCTGTACCTCCCGTCCTATGATGCAATTGCGGCCGCAGCCGTCTGTCCCCCGTCACCGGGACGCTCAATAGCGGCATATGCCTGGGCAATGTTGAGCATATGGTCACCGATCCTCTCATAATCGGTAAGCATCTCGGAATACAGAATGGAGGATTCCACATTGCAGTTTCCTTCACGCATCCGGTCAATCTGATTCTGGCGGAACTTCAGGGTGATATCATCAATCCTCTGCTCGATCTCCTCCGCCATGGAAAGCCTGAACTCGGGGTCACCGTCCGCTGCCCTGCGCAGGATGCCCATTCCCTCCCTGCAGGTTTCTTCCATGGTCTTAAACTCCTTCTGGGCATATCCGGAAAATGATAACCCTTTCTGCTCAATGGTCTCGGCATATTCCGCCAGGTTCATGGCATGGTCCCCGATACGCTCAATATTGCCCAGGATCGTATACATACGGTTCAGGGTGTCCACATCCTTGGGCGTCTGGTCCAAAACAAGTATCTTGGATATCTTTTTGGAGATCCTCACATTGCTCAGGTCGATCTCCTCTTCCCTTTCCTCAATGGGATGGATCCCATCATTTCCAGGCCCGTTGGCCACTGCCATAAAACTCTCCGACACATTCACCGCAGCTGTATCCAGCATCTGGGTGATCTCATCATGGATCTGGCTGATGGCAATGGTGGAAACACCCAGATGGTGCTTGGATGCCATAAGGTCCTCAAACCACCTGTCCGCATCCTTTACCGGTACCTGTTTGTCAGGAAGAAGGGCGATGGCGATCTTCTCAAGCATAGAGCCGAAGGGAAGAAGGATCAGGGTGGTGCTTATATTGAATATGGTATGGACATTGGCGATCTGGGCCACAGGATTATCCGGGGTCAGGCCTGCCACAAAGTCTGTAAACGGAGTGAGGATACAGAGCGTCACAAAGAGTGCGGTTCCGATCACATTAAACATCAGGTGGATCAGGGTGGTCCGCTTCGCATTCCTGCTTGTTCCCACTGAAGCCAGCAGCGCCGTGATACAGGTACCGATGTTCTGGCCAAAGAGCACGAACACGGCACTGTGCAGGTTGATCACGCCGCCCATGGCCAATGCCTGGAGGATACCAACGGATGCGGATGAGGACTGTATGATGGCTGTGAATACAGCGCCCACAAGGATCCCCAGAAGCGGGTTGGAGAATTTAGTCACCATATGGATAAAGGTCTGGGAATCACGCAGAGGAACCATTGCATCGCTCATCATTCCCATTCCGATGAACAGCACACCGATACCGGCCACGATCCCGCCCACATGCTGTACCTTCTTATTCTTTACAAAGATCAAAAGCATAACGCCCACAAAGGCGATCAAGGGGGCCAGGGCGCCTATGTCCAGGGCGATCAGCTGTCCGGTGATGGTGGTTCCCACATTGGCGCCCATGATGATCCATACAGCCTGTTTCAGGGTCATAAGCCCAGAGTTAACAAAACCCACTGTCATGACCGTGGTGGCTGAGGATGACTGGATCAGGGCCGTGATTCCCGCGCCTACCAGCACTCCCAAAAAACGGTTGGCTGTAAGCCGTTCCAAAATCTGCTTCATCCGGTTTCCTGCCACTGCTTCCAGATTGGTACTCATCATCTGCATACCATACATAAACAGCGCAAGGCCGCCAAGCAGGCTTAAAACCAATTCTACTCCCATGTGTTTTCTCCTTTTGTCTTAAGGGATTCAAGGTTTCCCTATATTATCATTTTTTGGATATTATCTGTCCTTATTCCCTAAAAATGCGCAAAAATATGGCATAGCCCGCCATCTTACGTACAAGATCGCAGGTTATGCCAGTTTTTTTACATGCTTGCGGCATCCTTCAAATCGGGCGAACTCCATGATAATCTGTAGCCTCTTTTCCTATTATTTACTTCATCTTAACATTTCTTTTACACATACTCATTATACGGGATATTTCATATATCGTCAATATAGATTCCCGCCCCGAATGTAAAGTCTATGTAAATTATGTGTAAAATTTTATTCGCCCATACAGATATTTACAATTATGCAATACTCCTTAATTTTTATAATATCCGTTTATTGATAATATTGTGTTTCTTACATTTTCCAAACCATTCTTAAGACTTCCAATTATGGTGGAATTCCTTCAGTCCCTGTGATAAAATCCTGAGTATACTACTACTTTTACCAATGAACCATTTTTTATTCAGGAGGAGCAATTAAGTGAAAAAAATAAAGACAGCCATTGGCCTTTTCGTCCTATCCTTATCCCTTTGGGCCTGCAGCCCTTCCGGCAAAAAGCCTGATATGTACATAGAAAAGGCAGCCCTGACCACGCAGGAGCTGAATATGGCAAAATTACTGGGCGCCGGGGACTCTCCCGCCATATACGATTTTAAGCTGGACGATACGGTGCAGACCATCCAGTTTAACACATATGAGCTGGACCAGGGCCAGTGGCGGCTGATGTCCGGAGGGGGAGGCCATCAATTCTCCGATGACACCGGGCGTCTGGCCTTTGATTTTCAGGATCTGTCAGAGGGACTTAGGACCGCGTTCCAGAGCAAGGGCGGCAGCGGAGCCACGGCTCACAGCTCAGTTCCCGCCGAGAAGTCCGATGGCATGAGCGCCGCCACATCCTTTCTGAACGGACTGACCCAGGTGGACTATGAGGAGGAGATCCCCCTTGCAGTTCAGATCATAACCTCACAGAGCACTGTCTTATCCTATGATGTGGATCACTATTTTACGCCTGAACAGTATGATTCAAAGGGATATGAGCATGTCTATGCCCTTACGGTGCGTTTCAGCCAGAAGCCCCTTTCCCAGCTGGACCAGCAGCCCTAAAGCCAGGATTCAGGATGCCATGAGACGGAATACGGCCTCATATATCTTATTGGCAATATAGGATGTGTGCCACGCTTTTTAACCTTTTGATCGGGCTCAACGGCTACACCATCTGCAGCGGCATCCTGAACCGCAACTTAAACGTGGACTCCATCATCGCCGTTCCCCCGGAGACAGAGGAATCCATGGAAATAGGGTGGATATCCAACCCCAAACTCCATCTCAGCGGATTTGCACAGCGATATTTAAAGGAGCTTTATAAGCTGACCCGGCAGTGAATGGTCCCTGCCGGTACAGGGACCGCATAAAATATGGAAAATATTTCATCCCATGCTGTTTAATCATCCCAATTCCTGTTTATCATTTATATATAAGGAAATGAAACAGAAAACCTCAATTTTTTCATGAAAGGATGATGAAAATAAAATGGGACGAAGCTATCATTTATCCAAAGAGCTCAAGCCGGAGCAGGCAACGGAGATTCTCCAGGAACTGTGCCACATCCCCGACCTAAAACAAGCCCAGTTCACCAAGGAACTGGACTATCTGAACGTGGAAACAAAGGACCAGGAATACTATCATGTGATGTCCCGGGCCGTGAATATTTTCAGCCAGAAGGCTGACGGGTGCAATCTGTCCTTTTCAAAATTCGTATGACTGCCTTGTGTCTGAAAAACGTATAAAAGAAGGAGGCTGCAAACTAGGTCTGCAGCCTTCTTATACAGCCGTCCTGTGCAGTCTCCCGGAAGTTCTCCCGGAAAGTCTCCTGCCCTCTAAGCTTTTTTCCTGTTCTTTACCATATCCATTGTAACAGCAAACACGATCAGCACACCGCTGGTGATTTCCAGCACATGCGTATTTAATCCAAACTGTACGCCTGCGTTATTGATCAATACCATAAGGATAGTGCCCAGCAGCGTACCGCTGACAGCACCCCGGCCGCCTGACAGTGACGCGCCGCCGATTACAGCTGCCGCAATGGCGTTCATATCATAGCCTTCGCCTCCGGTGGGAAGCGCGCTCTGCACACGCGCTGCCAGCATGATGCCTGCGATTCCATAGAGCAGTCCTGCAAATGCATACACGGAGTAAAACATTTTCCTGACCTTTATACCGCTTAACTTGGCAACCTCAACGCCGCTTCCGATCACATACAGGTTTCGTCCAAATACCGTGTATCGCAGGATCAGGAATACAACCAAAGCCACTACCGCCCATATAATGGCCAATGCGGGCAGCAAGCCAAAAAAGCTGTTATTGCCCATGTTCAGGATTCTCTCGTCCAGCCCGCTGACTGTCAGCGCTTTGCTTATGATCTTTACAATACCCCTGATAATGGTGGACATGCCCAGGGTAGCGATCATGGGAGGCACTTTAAAGTCATAGACAATAATACCGTTTGCCAGTCCGGCTCCGATGGAAAACATGACCGCTATGATCAGCGTCAGATAGAAGTTCATCCCCGTATCGCGCTGAAGCAATGCCAATACCATACAGGAAAGGCCGGTGATGGCGCCGCCGCTGATATCAATGCCTCCTGTGGTGATGATCATGGTCTGGGCCACTGCCAGAACGCCAATGATGGCACACTGCTTCATCAGGTTTGTAATGTTGTAAACACTAAAGAAATTATCTGTACACACGGACGTTATCACAAATAAAGCCACTATAATGACTCCCAGCGTGAATTCCGTCTGCTGGAATACGCTGGTAAGTGAACTGCCCTTTCCAACCTTTGCCTTATCCATAAAACCCCTCCTATGTCTAGCCTTCAATGGACGCCCTGCGCAGGACATCTTCTTCCCTCAAGGTCTTTAATTCTTCTTTATCAAACTCTCCTGTAATCTTTCCCTGAGCCATTACGATCAAACGGTCCGCCAGGCCCATGACCTCAGGCAGATAAGAAGATATGAGAATGATGCTCCGGCCCTGCTCCGTCAGTTTTTCCATCAGCTTATAGATCTCTTCCTTTGCTCCCACATCCACACCCACAGTGGGTTCGTCAAAGATAAGAAGGTCAGGGTCACGGCACAACAGCTTTGCAATAACCACCTTTTGCTGGTTTCCGCCGGACAGATTGCCTACCAGCTGCAAAATATTAGGTGTTTTTACATTCACACGTTTGGAATAGTCCTCCGCCCTTTCACTTTCCTTTTTCAGGGAAATGATTCCCTTTTTGCTGATCATATCATAAGAGTTCATATTGATATTGGTCTTTATGGACAGCTGGAGCGCCAGCCCGTCCGTGCGCCTGTCCTCTGTGAGGAAGCAGATCCCATGATGCATGGCATCGCTGGGGTTCTTGATATTGACTTTCTTTCCTTTGACATATACATCTCCTGTCAGGCGCCGCTCCACGCCGCACAGGGCCCGCATGATCTCGCTGCGCCCGGCTCCCACCAGGCCCACAAATCCCAGGATCTCCCCTTTATGTACAGTGAAATTAATATGTTCAAAATGAGAACTGTCGCTGAAATTTTCTACCCGCAGGACTTCCTCCCCCGGTTCCTGTCGCTTTATATTGTATATATCAGACATTTCGCGGCCTACCATCATGGTGATCAATGAATCCTTGGTCACCTCGCCGACCGGTTTTGTATCCACATACGTGCCGTCCTTCAGCACGGTCACGCTGTCACAGATATCCATGATCTCTTCCAGACGATGGGAAATATAAATGATGCTGACACCATTTTCCTTTAATTCTTTGATAAAGCGGAACAGGACTTCCACCTTTTCATTCTCCAGTAAGGCGGTGGGCTCATCAAAGATCACCACCCGGATATCATTGTTTACCGAGATCTTACTGATGGTCACCATGGCCTGCATGGCGATGGGAAGGTTCCTGATCTTATCCTTTGGATCCACATTCATTTCAAACTTGTCAATGATCTTTTTGCTGTTTTCCGCCATCTGTTTCCAGTCAACTGCTCCCAGCTTTGTCTTCGGCTGCCTTCCAAGATAATAATTTTCCGCAATGCTCAGGTCAGGAGCAATATTGACATGCTGGTAATTGGCGTATACGCCATGGCTTTGTGCCTCCAGCGCGCTTGTATTCACCACCCACTGACCGTTATAATTCATGGAAATGCGGCCTTTGTCCGGCTTTTCAACTCCCATGATACATTTGATCAGGGTGGATTTCCCGGCTCCGTTCTCACCTACCAGTGCACGGACCTCGCCTTTTTTAATCTCAAAGCTGACATCATTTAATGCCGTAACGCCGGGGTAGAACTTACTGATGTGTTCAATCTTTAAAATCGTTTCCTGCATCGACTTATCCCCTTTTATAAAAAGGAGGCAGTTGGACAACGGCCTCCTTTTACCAGTAACGAACGTTTATCAATTACTTTTTGAGACGTGTGGGATCGAGGAGATCCTGCATTTCCTTATCATTCATATTGCTGCTGGTAATGATAACAGGAGGACAATTCACCTGCTTGACGGACTCAGGATTTGATCCATTAATTAACGTCTGAATGGCATTTTCCATACACTTATAGCCCTGTGCATAAGCATCCTGTACAATGATGGCATCCAGGGAGCCGTTCTTAAGGGCATTGATCTCCGTGTCATCAGAGTCAACTGCCACGGAAACGATCCTGTCTCCGATGCCGGCTGCCTGTACTGCCAGACACACGCCGTCACCTGTAATGTTGTTGCCGGAATACATACCGATCAGGTCAGATCCAAAGGTGGAGATAATGTTCTCCGCATTGGCCTGGGATGTCTCTACCACATTGCCGTTATAATATGTATCAGTCAGGGTCAGGTCGGGCGCATTGGCGGCCATATAGTCACGGAAACTCTGGATCCTGTGGTTCAGCGCTTCGTTCTCAACATTCATGTTGATACCGATGGTCCCTTTTGTCTTATCCATGCTTTTTGCATCCATGGCCTCCAAAAATGCCTGGGCCGCCATCTCGCCAATGGTATCGTTGGAGCAATAATAGAACTGGTTGTAGTCTTCTTCATGAGCCCCATCATCCCCAACGCCCAGTCCGCAGTTTACAAAGTTCAGGACTATGCCGTTCTGGGTTGCTTCCTTTGCCTTTGGAACAGTTGCATCAATTGCCAATGTAGCCGTGACAATGGCATCTGGTTTCTTTGCAATACACTGTTCAAATGCTGTTACATAATCCTCTGTCTGGCTCTCCTCTGCCGGTCCTACGGTGGAGAAGTCGATCTTTACCCCTTCCTTTTCCTCCATATCCTTCATGGCATTCTCAATGCCGATCCCAACATAGGTCCAGAACTGGGATGCAGTGGAGGGAGTCAGATAAACAATACTGTACGTCTTTCCTTCCGCCGTCTCAGGAGCCTGCGTACCCTCCGGCTTGGCTTCCTCTGCTTTCGCCGCTGCCGGTACTGCCGTGGTGGGCGCCGCTTCCTTTTTTGCGCAGGCAGCAAGGGAACATACCATGGTTCCCGCCAACAGGGCCGCTGTCAATTTCTTTGCTAAACCTTTCTTCATAACTTAGATCCTCCTTCTCTTATAAACAATAGTCCCCCGGTTGCACCCGGCGCCAAGCCTCTTCCCTGCAGACGCTTGGCGCATGGATACTTTGCCCTGCCCGGCCGGATCATTCCGGCCCGGCATTGTCAAAGCACCTATAAAACTCCCTTTTGTAAAATAAAGCATCCGTAAGGCTGACGCTCGCTGGTACACACAGTCACATAAGCCTTTCCGGCTTTTTCATAGAACTTAGTGCGCTCGATCTCTCCCACGATCTTGGGCGCATATCCGTTCCTCACCACTGCTTCCACGGCATCATCCCACACCTTGGGCCGGTCCATGGAAACACCGGCGTCCTGATCCGGCACCATATACTCCACCGGATGCTCACAGTAATCCACATCCAAAGGCATCAGCTTGAGAATATCCTCGATCATCTCAGCGGCGGTGTTGCCCTTGGCCTGGATGCTGACGCCTCCCGGCGTTTTGGTGATGGGTGGATAGAAGTCGTCCGCAATGATGATCAGATCCCCATGCCCCATATCAGCCAATGCTTTTAACAGATCCGATCCAATTCTTGTAGGTATTCCTTTCAACATAACACATTTCCTCCTTCTGCTATTGTGTACTCTATAAAAATGCATCTATCTCTTCCCGGGAAGGCATGGATGGGGTGGTCCCCAGCTTCTGCACGGACAGTGCCGCCAAACCATTGGCAAAGCGCACCGCCTCCCAGATATCCTTTCCCTCGGCCAGCGCTGCCAGCAGGCCTCCGTTAAAGGCATCCCCGGCCCCTGTGGTGTCAACCGCATCCACCTTAAACGCGGGCACGATCTCCTCCCTGCCGTCCGAAGAAACAAATACTCCCCTTGAGCCAAGGGTTATGAGCACCTTTTGCACACCCTTGTCATAAAAATACGCTGCCGCCTTTTTGGCAGACTGGAGATCCGATACCGGGATGCCTGTCAGCTCCTCCGCCTCCACCTCATTGGGGGTGACCATATATGCCTTGGACAGGAAATCATCTGTCACCGGCGAGTAGGGAGCCGTGTTTACGATCACCTTGCACCCATACCGGTTGGCCATATCCACCACCATCTCATTGGCGTCCTGGTTTACTTCCAGCTGTAGAAGCACGTATTCGGATTCCTTTATAACATTCTCAATGCTTTTGATCTCTTCGTCTGTTATGGTGTTGCATGCTCCCGGTACTATGATGATCTCATTCTGGCTGGTATTCTCATCCACCAGGATCAGGGCAATTCCCGTCTCCCTGTCATCTGAGACAAAGATATGTTCTTTATCCATCCCCAAATCCGTCATGGTATCCAGCGCAACATTGGCAAAGCTGTCCCTTCCCACCTTGGTTATCATGACCACTTCCGCCCCCGCCTTGTGGGCGGCCACACACTGGTTAAATCCCTTTCCTCCCGGTCCCATCTTGAACATGGAACCTTTTACCGTCTCCCCCGGTACCGGAAGATGGGGACTCCTGGCCATCAGATCAACTACAAAACTGCCAAATACAGCAACCTTACTCATTTTATTTTCCTCCTTATGAACACTTGTCTTCAAGGCGCTTATGTGTGATAGGTGTCACTCCCACCTGATAAATCCTTATGTTTTTCCGAGCCTCTTTTTATCAGCCATGTCTTGACCAGATTTCTCTGGATGATCAATTTTTCCTCCTCCACCCCCTCAGCCTTCCGGAACCTTCTCTCCAATATCCGCATTGCCTCGCATCCCATCTCATAAACAGGTCTGGTCACAGCAGTCAGATGAATGTCCGTATACGCAAGTTCCTTGATATCGTCAAACCCTACGACCGATATATCCGCTCCCAATTTCATCTGGCGTTCCTTCAGGCACCGCAGCGCTCCCAAGGTGGTCATGTTGTTGGATGTAAACACAGCCGTGGGAGGATCCTCCAGATCCAGCAGCTGTTTCATGGCCTCATATGATTCATCTTCCATAAAATTGCCGCATATGATGTAATCCTTGTTCAGGGAAATGCCATTATTGGCCAAGGCCCTTTTATATCCTTTCAAACGCTCATGGCCCGGTCTTGACGTATCGGGTCCTGTTATGATCCCTATCTTCTTATGCCCTTCTTCAATCAGGCACTCCACCGCTTCACAGGCTCCCTCCATGTCCTCGGAAAACACCGCGTCAAACCTGGCGTTCCTTACATCACGGTCAATGAGCACCACAGGCACTCCCTGTTCCTCAAATTCCTTAAGCCGCTCAGCCGTCTCCCTGTCCGCTTCCGACACAGGAATGATGATCAGTCCCTTCATCATCTCGATCTTAAGCGAGTCCAGGATCTTGTGCTCTCTGGCCGTGTTCTCAGCTGTGCCAAACATGAAGACATTGTAGTCATTATCCATGGCCCGGTCCGAAATCCCGTGAAGGATCTTGCTGAAAAAAGGATTCTCAATGTCAGGTACCATAAATGCAATGTTCCTGGAAGTGCCCACGCTGAGATTGCGCGCTATGGTGTTAGGCGAATAATTTTTGCCCTTGATTACTTCCTGGATCTTATTCCTTGTCTCCTCTTTTACATTCTTGTGATTGTTTAAAACCCTGGAGACCGTGGCGGGAGACACGCCCGCCTCTTTGGCTATATCATATATATTCATATTCGTTTTCCCGTTTCATCTTTTTCAATCCGCCTTGGAGGATTGGTGCCGGCTCCCACTATACCTCGTGATATAATCCTTGAAACCGCTTTCATAATTACATTTTAAAAATATCACATTTCCTCCCCCTTGTCAATATTTTTTTACAATCTTATTGTGCAAATTGTACTATTATTTTAAATTATTTGAACTTTATTACACATTTATCACATGGAAATGTCTATTTTTTATTTCATAAATCCTGTAACCGATTTCACTTGATAAATACAGGCATTTATGCTATTATTTTATTATCATAATTCGGCTCTGCTGTAAAAATAAAGGAGAGAAAACAATGGATATTGCAAAGAAAATCGACCACACCATGTTGAAGGCTGACGCCTCCGCCGACACCATCAAGCGCTACTGCAAGGAAGCCGTTGAGCATAAGTTTGCTTCCGTATGCGTAAACAGCTGCCATGTTCCGCTGGTTTCATCCCAGCTAAAAGGCTCCGGTGTCATGACCTGCTGTGTGGTGGGATTCCCCCTGGGAGCCATGCTCACCTCCGCCAAGGCGTTCGAGGCTTCCGAATCAGTGAAAGCCGGCGCTGAGGAAGTGGATATGGTCATTAATATCGGCGCTGTCAAGGACAGGAACTGGGATTTTGTAAGAGATGATATCAAGGCAGTGGTTGAAGCTTCCAAACCGGCCATTGTAAAGGTGATCATTGAGACATGTCTTTTGACCGATGAAGAGAAAGTAAAGGCTTGTGAACTGTCTGAGGAAGCCGGCGCTGCTTTTGTGAAGACCTCCACCGGTTTTTCCACCGGAGGAGCCACGGTTGAAGACATCAGGCTTATGCGTAAAACAGTAGGGGACAGGCTTCAGGTAAAGGCCAGCGGCGGTATCCGCACCCCTGAGTTTGCCCGTGAGCTAGTAGAGGCCGGAGCTGACCGCATCGGAGCCGGCAACGGGATTGTCCTTCTGTAAGCGTAAGATCCATCCATTTAAACACGGTATGCCGGGCCGTTATGGCTCTGTATACCGTGTTTTTCTTTTTGTCCCTTTGCATTTTCTAGAGGCTGTCATCCTTTCCCGGTTTATACTTTTTTTCTAAAGTTTATAATTTATTTATAATTTATTCATAGGACACCTTTCTTTCACCTGTTATAATTTTATGTGAACTACATAATGAAGGGGATGATACTATGAATTGGAAAGAAGCACTGAGAACCAATGTCACAAAAGCGGGCGAGCTGAGGGAATACATGGATCTGACAGATTCCCAGATCGAGCATCTTAACAGGATCCTCCATCAGTTCCCCATGACCGTCACTCGTTATTACCTGTCACTGATCGACTGGAATGATCCGGCCCGTGATCCGGTGTTTAGGATGTGTATCCCATCCATCAGTGAAACTGACTTGTCCGGGGATTTTGATACCAGCGGAGAAGCGGACAACACAGTAATATCGGGTTTACAGCATAAATACCCGCAGACAGCCCTGATCCTGTCCACCCACCGCTGTGCCATGTACTGCAGGCACTGCTTCCGCAAACGCCTGGTGGGTATCTCTGATGATGAGACGGCCGACAATGTGGCTGAGATGGCTGCCTATGTAAATGCCCACAGTGAGATCAGCAATATACTCATATCCGGCGGAGATGCATTTGTAAACAGCAATCAGGTCATAGCGCAGTATCTGGAGCATTTCACCCCGATCCCCCATCTGGACCTGATACGCTTTGGCACCCGCACCCCTGTTGTTCTTCCGGAAAGAATCTATGACGACCACGAACTTCTGGATATTCTCAAGACATACACGCAGAAAAAACAAATCTATGTGGTTACCCAGTTTAACCATCCAAAGGAATTGACCGATCATGCCAGGAAGGCTGTGAAAACCCTGCTGGATGCAGGCGTCATTGTCAAAAACCAGACCGTGCTGTTAAAGGGGATCAATGACAGCAGCCATGTACTGGGCGCACTGTTAAAGGATCTGACCAAATGCGGTGCGGTTCCCTATTACATTTTCCAGTGCCGCCCCGTATCAGGGGTAAAGAGCCAGTTCCAGGTCCCCCTGATGCAGGGTTACGAGATTGTGGAGGGCGCAAAGAATATGCAGAACGGACAGGGGAAATGCATCCGCTATGCCATGTCCCATGTTACCGGTAAGATTGAGATACTGGGACCTGTGTCCCAAAATGAAATGCTGTTTAAATACCATCAGGCCAAGTATGCAAAAGATTACGGCAGGATCTTCACAGGGGAGATGACCCCGGGACAGGCCTGGCTGGAGGAACCGGCAGGATAAGAAAGCCAAAACAGGGCGGCAGCGGCTGAAACAAAACCGCTGGCGCCCATTTTAATGTCCGGCTCCACAGGAAAACTCTTGTGGCAATAAGATTCATGTCATAGGAAGTACTTATCTATGTTCATAGCCATACACTTCAATCTGCGTCAGCGCAGGGAACGGGGACGGGTCATCCGCTTTGATCAGCTGACCAAAGGTAAGCCATGTAATTCCACTCTTTTTGATGGGGATCACATGGGGTTCCGCGCTCTTTGCCAGCCGCACCGTCTCCGCGGAGCCGTCAGAAAAGGTAAAGGTGACCTGTTCCCACCAGTTGTCATGAGGGAAGTCCGCCCTGGTATAGAGTACGATCTTGTCAAAATCCACTGCGCGGCCAAATTCCAGGGTCATCTGCGCATCGTCCTGCTGATTGATCCCCCATGATTCATAGGGCCATTTTCCATGGGAACGGTTGGCTGTGACCCCATCTATGGCATTGCGCGCCGCAAACACGGCTTCCCCTCTTGTCTCCACATTGGCGCTGGCATGAGGGTAATATCCGCGGAATACATGCTGGTCCATCACATTCTCAGCCAGATTCTTATAGACCTTAATCTCATGCTCCATGGCATACCGTACGGTCAGGTAATGGCGCTCCCCTGTAAAAGCTTTGGGGTTATAGGATGTCTTCTTTTCCTCAAAAGGAACGATATATGCAAGTTCCGTCTGAACCGCAAAAATGTAAGACTCGTCCATGGTGTCATCCACGCGGACCACATAGAAGCGGTTCTTCTCCGGCAGACCAAACACGATCCGGTCCCCTTCCCGGTACTCCCCCTTCCAGGCCAGAACTGCCTGTGAGGGACCTTCCATGGATGCTTTTATCTCGTTATCCCTGTTTAAAACCGTTATCTTAAATTCCATATATGCCTCCAGATATTTGAATTGTTTGATAAAATTGTACCACAGGGCATAGGAAGTTACCATGTACATTTTTCATGAGAAACTATCATATTGGCCGTTTTATGGTTCCAGACCCCTAAAACGGCGATGCGGACGTATGCCGCTTTGGCAATACGTCCGCATGATCATGGTCACATCAGTGACAGGTACAGGTTCTTGATATCCTCTAAAGACGGATCCTTTGGATTTCCCGGACGGCAGGCGTCATCCATGGCGGACTGGGATAGGAAATCCACATCCTCAGGTTTTACGATCTCCTTTAGGTCAGCAGGGATCCCCACATCCTGGGACAGCTTCTTCACAGCGTCCACAGCAGCCTTGCGGTATTCCTCCTGGCTCATGTCCTCCACACCTTCCACGCCCATGGCAACGGCAATGTCCTTAAACTTGGTTCCTGTGCAGGGAGCATTGTACTCCATAACCGTTGGAAGAATGATGGCATTTGCAACACCGTGGGGGGTATCATACAGGGCACCCAGGCCATGGGCCATGGAGTGGACGATCCCCAGTCCGCAGTTGGAAAAGCCCATCCCTGTGAGATACTGTCCCAGGGCCATGCCTTCCCTGCCCTCCGGCTTATTCTCCACCGCGTCCCTCAGGCTGCGGGCAATAACTTCGATGGCTTTTAAGTTAAACATATCGGTCATCTCCCATGCGCCCTTTGTGGTATATCCCTCAATTGCGTGGGTCAGGGCATCCATGCCGGTTGCCGCTGTCAGTCCCTTTGGCATGGAGGCCATCATTTCCGGGTCAACCACTGCCACTACGGGAATATCATGGGTATCCACACATACGAATTTGCGCTTTTTCTCAACATCCGTGATCACATAGTTGATGGTAACCTCTGCCGCCGTGCCTGCTGTTGTGGGAACCGCAATGATCGGAACGCAGGGATTCTTGGTGGGGGCAACACCTTCCAGGCTTCTCACATCCTCAAACTCAGGGTTGGTGATGATGATGCCAATGGCCTTGGAAGTGTCCATGGAGGAACCGCCGCCAATGGCAATGATATAATCAGCGCCGGATGCCCTGAATGCGGCAACGCCGGTCTGGACATTCTCAATGGTGGGATTCGGCTTGATGTTGGAGTAGATCTCGTATGCAAGTCCGGCATCCTCCAATACCTTGGTCACCTTGGTAGTCACATTGAACTTGATCAGATCCGGGTCTGAGCAGACAAATGCCTTCTTAAATCCCCTTGCCTTTGCCTCATTTGCAATCTCCCGGATCGCCCCTGCGCCATGATAGGATGTTTCGTTTAATACGATTCTGTTTGCCATGATTTACCTCTCCTTTTCTTTTATCACATGCGTCCGGAAAATTCCGGCGCTTTGGCTTGTTCTATTTGTTAATATTATAACAACGGGATGTTAAAAATAAAAGTGACAAACATCTCTGTCTGTCACTTTTTCTCAATCTTTGTGCAAGTTAACTATTCTCATTGTCTACTATTACCTATAGCAGCTTCAGGCGTTCAAATACCTCGGCCAGCTTTGGCGGCATGGCTTCCACCAGCTTGCCGGACATGTCCCGGGGCGAATCCTTCATGCCTCCCAGAACCCACTTGACTGTCATATACACGGAGCCCTGGCAGTACATCTCCAAAAGGAACTGCAGTTCCTGATTCAGGGCCTTGCTGTCCTTTCTGGCAAGCAGGTCTGTGTAAAACTTGAGGATCAGCTCAAAATCATGCTCCTTCAGGGAATTTTTGTCATCTGAGCGGAAGGCTTCTGTAAAAAACACCTTTTCATTGAGGATAAATTCAAATTTGCGGGTCAGGCTTTCCCCCACCGTATGCCCCATGCCGATCTGCTCAAAGGACTGGAGCACCAGCTTGTCAAAATACCAGTTGATCAGGTCATATTTATCCAGGAAACTGCGGTAAAAGGTCTGGCGGGTAACGCCGCATCCCTCCACGATATTCTTCACCGTAATCTTATCCACAGGCTGGGTCTTCATGCATTCCTTCACGGAAGCCGCCAGCTTGTATTTGGTTTTCTCCTGCCTGCTTATCTCAGCCACGGTATCCATCCCTCCCCAGTACAGCCGTCCACGGCAATATACCTCAAACTCCTGTGTCAGATACCATTATACTAAAAATTCCTCCGGCCTGCTACCTGTTTTTGAAAATGCTGACCATAGCCTTCCACATCTGGACCAGCACATTCCACATCCTGCGAAGCGGGCTTTCCTTAATCTTTGCCACCTCTGCATCCGCTGTCTTGGCATCATCCTCATCCACGCTGATCTCATCGGTGCGGAGCACGATCTGCAATGTCTTTGGAGCCCTGTTCTTATCAGAGGTAAATGAAACCTTTTCAGAGGACGGGTCCATGAACAGGAAACGGTTGTCTGTGTCAAACTTATCCAGCTCATTGTCAATGGTGTCCTTCATGGTGCGGCCCGCCCGGCGCATGGCCGTGGTGCTGTCCAGTATGCTCAGGCTTCTGTCCAGAAGTTCCATGCTGCCTCTTAAGCTGTCCCGTGCAGCAGCGTCAAAATCATCACTGCTGTCCTTTAAGGTATTCTGTACAATGGTCATGGTGCTGACGCCGTTATTCAGGGCATCTGTGGTGCGGCGGACAAGCTCCTGGGAATCATCCAGGGCAGCCTGGAGATCCGGATAATAGGTGTCCAGTGAATCGTGGAGTGCGGTCAGGTCCTCAATGAGATAGTCCAGGTTATCCACGATCTCCGCACTGTATTTTGCCGAGTCCGAAGTGTCATCCATCAGGTTGGACATCAGAAGGGAAAGCTCGCTGCTCTTTTTGGATATATCCGTCAGCATGGACTGTCTGCCGGACAAAAGCTCCATCAGGGTCCCCATGTCCACCGGAACCTCGGGAGTACCCACCAGCGGTACATTGTGCTTTTCAATGACCGCCATTATTGTTGAACCCGGCGCAAGGGACAGTGTTTCTCCTGCGCCGGATGCGGCGTCTGTGTCTGAAGCGGCGCCGGTTCCTGATGTGGAGTCTGCGCCCGATGCAGCGCCCGATCCTGATGTGGAGCCTGCCCCGGATGCGGCGCCCGATCCTGATGCGGCGCCTGTTCCGGCTGCAGTGCCCGATCCGGTCCCTCCTGCTGATGCGTCCGTTCCCGTACCTGCTCCCCCGGAACCATTGGCGGCATTATCCTGGGAACCGGCGGAGCCGCTGCCCTGATCATTCTGGTCGGGAGTGCCGGAGGCGGAACCTGCGTTCGTGGAACCGTCCGTACCGGTGGATCCGCCCGTACCGGCAGAACCGTCCGTGCCGGTGGAACCGCCCGTACCCTGGCTGTTCTTGTCATCTGTTCCTGAGGCATTGTCCGCGCCGGCGGAGCCGTCCGTACCGGCAGAACCGTCCGTACTTGCGGATCCGTCCGCGCCGGTGGAACCGCCCGTACCCTGGCTGTTCTTGTCATCCGTTCCCGGGGTGTTATCCGTGCCGGCGGAGCCGCCTGTACCGGCAGAACCGTCCGTACTTGTTGAACCATCTGCACTCTGGTCGTTTTTCTTATCAGTGTCCGTTGTATCTCCTGTGTTGTCCGTATCCTTTCCCTGGGAATCGGTGTGGCCAGAGCTGCTTCCACTCCCGCCGCCGCCATTTCCACGTGAGTGGCCAAAATCCTCTTCATCCATATAATAATCTTCATCCAGGAAACCGATCCCTGCGCCGGCACTGGCCAGACCGGTCACATATACCTGTTCGCTGGCCTGAAGCTGGGCATCCAGGGCAATCAGCTGCTGCATGATCTCCATCAGCTCAGGGATATTCTCGGAGATCCCCGCTGAACTGCTCTTGATGTTATTCAGCCTGGTGTGCAGCTTTCTTAAGGGATCCTGCATATCCCCAAGTGTATTTACAATATCTCCCATACTCTTGTGGACCACTTCCGCTGAATCCTTGGCGGTCTGGAGATGGGGTATCATGGTTTCCAGCTGCTGTGAAACAGAGGTCAGGGACGCCAGGGTCTGGTCGTTTCCGGCCAGGATGCTGTCCTTGGAATTGCTCCACTTCTGCCTTGCACTCTCCGCTGAATCCAGTCCTCCACGCACCTGGTTCACACCCTCACGCATATCTTCCACGGATTTTGCCATCTGTTCCAGGCTGTCATACAGCTCATCCCCTGCGTCCTGCCATGTATCCTTGGCTTCCTTCAGATCCTTGATGTGCTCCAGATCCTCCACGGTTCCCGGCATCATGGCCATGATGACTCCGGTGGTCTCAAAGCTGTCCGTGCCGATGCGCACAGTGTAATCCCCCTCCTCCCCGGGCAGGGCTGTGAACACTACCGCTGTTGTTTCCCCCAGATTCTGGGTTTGTGAACCTTCCGCCTCCACGCTGTAGCATTTCCCCATGTCAACAGGAACCGCCACCATGAGCATCATGTTATTGCGGTAATATTCCCGGGCATGGTCATTGGGATCCGCCTTTATATGGATCTCCACCAGCCCGGACGCGCCGGCCAGCTGATCACCGTTGGATGGCACGCCGTTCAGTTTGTAGGAAACGTCAAATTCCCAGGGCAGTGTAATCTGGTCTTTATCCAGGGCGCATTTGTAATAGAACCGCTCCTTCTGGGCCTGGGGAAAATTCCAGGTAACCGAACCGTCTCCCAGCACCGGCACCGCCTGATTGGACATATTGGTCACATCCAGATACGTGCCGTAATCCGTAAAATCCGTAAGGCCGTTAAGGCTGCATCCCTTAACCACGTTGATCTTATCAAGCCTGCCGTAATAATCCAGGTTTACGTACATGGTCTCATCCACATCCACGGCCGCTTCCGCCCCATATACCGGCAGGCCCCCGCCAGCATTGGTGCAAAGCATAGCCGCGGCCAGGCCGGCTGTCATGACTCTTTTATACTTATACTTCATTGCTTTCCACCTCCGATGGTTCATTGTTTCTTTTATTTCCGATGGTTATTTTATTTACAATGGTCCCAAGCCCAGCTTTGATAATCGCCTTGCGCTTTTCATGGCGTTTTCTCAGGTGCTTTTGCAAGCGGTCCCATTCATTGCTTGTTATGATCCGGTCAAACAGGGCCAGCAGGGCGGGCAGTACGGTCAGCACCAGGATTACGCTGAACAATCCGCCTCTTCCGATCAGATGGCCCAAATCCCCAATGGCCGCTGTGGTGGATATAAAGTGTATGATATATCCTGCCAGTATGATGATGGTCCCCGATGTGAAGATGGACGGGCAGGACAGCATCAGCGCCTGTATACAGGCTTCCTTCTTGGGCAGCGTCTTCCTGCAGGATACGTAGTTATTGGTCATAAGTATGGAATAATCCACGGTTGCTCCCAGCTGGATACTGCTGACAATAATGTAACCCATAAACACCATGGTGTCGCCCTGGAGATAGGGCATTGCCATGTTGAGGAAAATAGCCACCTGGATAGGGATCATTACCACAACCGGTATGATAAACGACCGGAAGCTGAACATGACGACCAGGAATACCCCCAACAGGGACAGGGTGTTTACCCGTGCGTTATCCGAGGTAATCGTGGTCTTAATGTCCTGGGTGGATGGGGTCTCCCCCACCAGATATGCCCCGTCCGGATAATACCGGTCCACAATGCTTTGTATTTCATCCGTGCACTTAAATGCCTGGTCGCTTTCCGTCTTAGTCCTTATGTATATCAGCATTCTGCAGGAATCCTTGGTATGAAGCTCGCTGGTAAGGGAATAGGGAAGGAAATCCTCCGGAATCCCCACAGGCAGGGTGTTTGCCAGGGACATTACGCTTTTAACATAGGGCAGGTCCTCGATCTCATCGGACATTTCCTTTTCCAGCACCGGCGAAGTATTTGGATACAGGGCCAACAGCATGTTGCTGCGCCCGAACTTCCGGGATATCTCCTGGTCGTCCGCATAGACCTGGGTCCCCTCGCTGGCTCCCACCGCACTGTTGCCGTAAAGGAAATCATTCATCCCCTGGGCCACATAGGCGGGCGGGGTGAGTAGGACCATAATGATCAGGGAAGCATAACGCACCTTGTATACCCATTCGCTGAATTTGCGGAAGCTGGGCAGGAAGGGACGGTGCCTGGTCTTGTCATTCCACTTTGTAAACTTCAGGATCATGGCGGGCATAAAGAATACCACGGTGATCAGGCTGAACACAATTCCCTTTGCCAGAACCAGGCCCATATCAAAACCAATGGTAAAATTCATGGACACCAGGGCCAGGAAGCCCACCACGGTGGTCAGGCTGCTGGCGAAAATAGAGTTAATGGCCTCCTCAATGGCTCCCACCATGGCCTCCTCTTCCGTCTTTCCCTTCTGACGCTCCCTGGAAAACGCATCCAGCAGGAAAATAGAATAGTCCATGGAGGTGGCCAGCTGCAGCACCATGGCCACATTGTTGGTCAGAAAGGACACGGTCCCGATAAATATATTGGTTCCCCGGTTCAGCAGAATGGCCACGCCCATGACCAGCAAAAACAAAAAGGGCTCGGACCACGCCGTGGTGGTGATGCACAGTACCGCAAAGATCATGATCACCGCCACGGTGAGGATAAGGTTCATCTCACTTTCCACATTTTCCGTCAGGGACTTGTTCTGGACAGCCATGCCCACATAATACCCCTTATCCCCGGTGATGGCCTTCATCTCATCAATGGCCTGGGAGGTCTTCTTAGTGGTGTCCCCCTCGTCAAAGGTGATATCCATCACGGCGCAGCCATCCTTATAATAATCCTCAATATCCTTCTGGTTAATAAAATCCTCTCCGGAATAAATATTCACCGTACTGTCGCACCACAGGATCTGGTCCACGCCATCCACTGCCTCCAGCTTATCCTTGTACTGCTTTGCCTCATACAGGCTAACGTCCTTGATCATCAGCCTGGCTGTACCCGGGTATCCGAATTCATTTTCCATCAGATCCAGTCCGATACAGGACTGGGCCGTGTCCGGCAGATATTCGGTCAGGTCGTAATTCACATTCACAAAAAGCATTGCAATCAGGGAAAAGATACACCCTGCCACAAATACGCTCTCGATCCAGCCCTTCTTATGTATGATAAAACCGGCCAGACGGGCGGAAACCGACAATCCATCTGCCTGCTCCTGCCCTTTTACCCTGTGTGTCTTTCTCTTCAATCTGTCAAGCAGTCTCTGTCCCATGTTCCATACTCCCTTACACTACCGCATCATAATTATCAAGAAATATTGTTTCCCATCCTTTTCACCGCGGGCCATACCCAGGCTGCGGTAATATTCCAGGGAATAGGTTCTGTCCCCCTTGGAATCATACCTGTCCCCGGTCCGCTCCATGACTTTGGAAAATGCCTCGGATTCATCCTCACAGCTGCGGATGTACAGTTCCAGGCAGGTGGCATTTTTCCGGTAAGGAATGGAAGCCAGGTAGTCATTCACCGTTCCCTCGCCGGGAATCCGCTCATCCATGTATCCGCCTGCCATGGCTGCCTCCAGCCGGTGGGCCGCGGCCTTATTCAGGGCCATATCCATTTTAAATCCAGCGTTCCGGTCATACACCCTGTGCATATCCCCATCATAATCATCTTCCCGGTCAGGATGCTGGTCAAAATATCTCTGCTTCTTTTCCTCATTCAGTTCATCAAACAGCGCTTGAGTCTCCTCATCATAACAGCCAGCGCTGTACGCCCCGCCCCCGGTATTCTCCACCCACTGGGCCGAAACAAGGGCGCCGTTCCTTGAAAACTCATACATTCCATTGTCAAGGATCAGCTCCCCCAGGTTCATGCCGCCGTCTTCGTGGAAATAGTACCACTCTCCGTCCACTTCCTTCCATCCCCTGGCCATGATCCCATCTTTATCCAGATAATAGGTTCGGCCATCTGTCTGAAGCCATCCCTTATGTAAACTGTTGTTCTCATCCATCCAGTACCAGTTCTCCCCTGACCGGTTCCAGCCCGGGTGTGCCGTGGTGTTGCTTTCGGTTTGCTGTGCCGGCTGTGTCTCCTGGGTTTGCTGTGTCTCCTGGGCCGCTGCCGTTCCCAGGCCGGTTCCCGGAAATGCTCCCACAACCAAGACTGCCATTAAAAAAAGTCTATATTTTCTGTGTTTCACCTGATCATCCCCTTCATACAGCTGTCTAGTTATGCCTATATATCTATTATACGTCTTTTATTCTGTTAAGCAACTTCTATTTTATTAATTGACATTTGTTTATTTATTGACTATAATGGATTATACTAAGAAATGGCAAAAATACAATGATTAATTTTGATGGATTCGCCTAATAATCAACACTATTGCATCATTTGTCCAGGAAAAATATGTTAAATATTTGTAAAGTCTAATGGGGCTGCGTTCCCCATATCTGTAGTGCACTCTCCGAATCTCCTGGTACTCAGATTTGCGGGATGGTTTTTGTCAGTTAGCCACAAATGTATGAGGCGTACATGGTGTGTACGTTGATCAGTTTGCGTGGGGCCGGCGGAAGGATCAGCCGCAAGAATGGGTGCCTGGAAGGCTCCGAAGGTACATTATACATCAAAGGAGGATTGAATCATGAGTACTGATTCCATAGACCGCAGGGTTAGAAAAACACGGAGGCAGCTTCGGGAATGTCTTATTTCCTTATTAAAGGAGAAAAAAGTCCAGGACATCACGGTCCGCGAGCTGACAGACATGGCCGATCTGAACAGGGGAACCTTTTACCTTCACTATAAGGACGTGTTCGACCTGCTGGAAAAGACTGAGGCTGAGCTGCAGGACGAGTTTAACCAGCTGGTGCTCAAGCATGACGCCGTGGACCTAAAGCAAAGACCGGCTGTGATCTTTAATGAGATCTATTCCCTGGTTTATGAAAATGCAGATCTCATTGAAATCCTGCTGGGTGAAAACGGGGATCTGAATTTTGTCAACCGCCTGAAAAAGCTTATACGCGAAAAATGTCTCAAGGACTGGATGGAGGTATTCCGCACCGGCAATCCGGCTGTCTTTGACGCTTTCTTTTCCTATATTGCATCGGGCTGCGTGGGGCTGGTACAGTACTGGCTCCAGACCGGACTGAAGGAAACGCCACAGCAGATGGCAAAGCTGACCGAGCAGATCATCACCCAGGGGATCGAGGTGCTGGAGATGGATCCTTACGCGTAGGGGAGGCCGGGGTTTGAATTTTCATTTATATTATGATATGATGGTAGACATGCAAAATTCATGGTATCAGATAAAACAACCAAAGACAGGAGCACTTCATGGAATCTAAGAACTTATACACAGTTACAGCCACTGTCCGCCTAAAAAAAGGCCAGGGACGCACCCTGAAAGCCGGCGGAGCCTGGATTTACGACAATGAGATCGACACCGTCACCGGGGAATATGAGAACGGGGACCTGGCCGCCGTGGAGGATTTTGACGGTTATGGGCTGGGGCATGGATTTATCAATACCAACTCCAAGCTGACCGTGCGCATGTTATCCCGCAAAAAGGATACCGTTATTGACCAGAACTTTATTGAGATGCGGGTCAGGAATGCGTGGGAGTACAGAAAAGCAACCGTGGACACTTCCAGCTGCAGGATCCTGTTCGGAGAGGCCGACTTTCTTCCGGGTATTGTGATCGACAAATTTTCCGATGTGCTGGTGGTGGAATCTCTGGCACTGGGGATCGACCGGCTGAAACCTGTGATCGTGGAAATGCTTAAAAAGGTTCTGGCAGAGGACGGGATCACCATCCGGGGCGTTTACGAGCGCAGCGATGCAAAGGTCCGCCTCCAGGAAGGCATGGAGCGGTATAAAGGGTTTATAGGAGAGCCGTTTGATACCAAGGTGGAGATTCTGGAAAATGGGGTCCGCTACCTGGTGGATGTGGAGGACGGCCAAAAGACCGGATTTTTCCTTGACCAGAAATATAACCGCCTGGCTGTGCAGAACCTGTGCAGGAGGATCCAGCCGGACAAGGTGCTGGACTGCTTTACGCACACCGGTTCATTTGCCCTGAATGCCGGGCTGGCCGGCTCCAAGGACGTGCTGGGCGTGGACGCATCCCGTCTGGCGGTGGATCAGGCCAGTGAAAATGCAGCGCTCAACGGAATCCAGGACAGGGTGCATTTTGAATGTGCAGATGTATTTGACCTGCTTCCCAAGCTGGAACAGGATGGGCAGAAATTTGATGTGGTCATTCTGGATCCGCCGGCATTTACCAAATCCAGGAATTCCATAAAAAATGCAGTTAAGGGGTACAGGGAAATCAATCTGAGAGGCATGAAGCTGGTAAAGGACGGGGGGTATCTGGCCACCTGCTCCTGTTCCCACTTTATGGACCCGGAACTTTTCACAAAAACGATCCGGGAAGCGGCCGGAAATGTGCACAAGCGGCTGCGCCAGGTAGAGTACCGTACCCAGGCCAGTGACCATCCCATCCTGTGGGCCGCGGATGAAAGCTACTATCTGAAGTTTTACATTTTTCAGGTCTGCGATGAGAAGTAAGAAATGCCGCGCCCATGTGCATAGGCCGGATAAATGTGGATAGATTGATAGTAAGGGTATCAGGTCAGTGGATATTTGACGGCCTGGTACCCTTTTTGATCGGTTAGATGTAAGTTGTTATTATTTCCGTGATTGGAGGAACTATGCTCTGGATCATTCTGGTTATCCTGCTTCTTATACTGATCGCGTTTATATTATACTGCTGTGTGTGCAACACCACGCCCTATGACCGTGAAGTGGATGATGAACAGCAGATGGAATACCTGCGCCAGTATAAAGAACAGTGTAAGGAACATCATAAAGACAAATAGGAAAAGACTACCCTTTTTTCCGCACGTACCATATGTAGCATATGGTGAAAAAAAGGATGCCGTACAGGGAGGCGGCGGGAACTGCCAATCCAATATCAAACAGGCTGGCGCCTTCCTTTAAGCTGAACAAATAGGAAAGAGGCACACGTACCAGGAAGGACGCCGTGATCCCCTGAACCATGACCGGAAGCGACATGCCGTGTCCGTTAAAATAACCAATATAACTGAAAACCAGGCATGTGAGGATGGCCTCAAAGCTGAATCCTTTCAAATATTCCGCGGCCCTTATGATATAAGCTTCATTCGTGGTGAAGACCGAGGCGGGGATATCACCGCGGAAAAATGAGATCAGGAATATGATCACCCCCACAGACGCTCCTAATCCCATGCCGGTAAGCATTGCCTTCCTGGCCCTCTCCTCCTTTCCTGCGCCCACATTCTGGGCCACGAACGCGGACATGGACTGCATAAGGGCTGACGGGATCAGCATGATAAAGGAGATCACCTTTTGCGCGATCCCATAACCGGAGGACGCCTCCAGCCCAATGCCGTTGACAATGGCGCACAGGATCAGGAAGGAAATGCTGGTAAGCAGCTCCTGCAATGCCAGGGGGATGCCCAGCTTGAGGAAAACCGGGATCTCACTGTTAAAATGCAGATCCTGCCGTGTGACTGTAAAAGGAAGGTTCTGCCTCCTGATAATAAACAGGGACAGGATCACGCTGACCGCCTGGGCTAAAATGGTAGCGAGCGCGGCGCCTGCCACATTCATGTGAAGAACCGCCACAAAAAACAGATCCCCCACAATATTCACCAGACAGGCAATGGACACAAAGACCAAAGGCAGCTTTGAGTTCCCCAGCCCTCTGAATATGCCGCTGATCACATTATATGCGACCACAAAAATAATTCCCGCGCCGCAGATTCTTACATACTCAATGGTCATTTCATAGGCTGCGGCAGGCGCGTTGAGCCAGGATGCAAATACCGGGGCGCTTGCCAGCAGCAGGACCATAATGACTGCGGTAAAAACGGCAAAAAAGCAGATGCATCCTCCGATCACACTTCCCACACGGTTCACCCGCTTTTCCCCCAGATACCGGCTGATCAACACCGTTACCCCCATGGTCAGGGAGGTGATGACAAAGGTCACCAGGTTAATGATATTGCTGCCTGTTGCCACGGCTGATATGCCTGCATCCGTGCCAAACTGGCCTACCACCAGAAGGTCTACTGCCCCGTACATGGCCTGAAGGATCAAAGCGCCCAGGATGGGGACCATGAATCTGATCAGTTTTGTTACTATGTTTCCCTGAGTGAAATCATCGGATAAATTGGTTGGGGTTGACATTTTGGACTCCTTTTATATGTAAAATGGTTTGGATGTATTTCTTCACTTATATAAGGCTTCAGCACTCTTCCTAATCATCCAGATTCAGAAGCATTTTCCTGGCAACCCTCATAAATACATCCAATTCTTCCTTGGGTATTCCCCTCACAAGCTGCTCTTCCGTCCTCTGTATCTCCTGCTGAAGGGCCAGGCGTATATGTTCTGCTGTTTCCGTGAACAAAATCTCCTTGTATCTGGCGTCATGTTCGCTGCTGACTCGCTGGATCATCTTCTGCTCTTCCAGTGTTTTCAATAGTTCTGTGGCCGTGGATGGCCGCAGATCAAACTCCTTTTCTATATCCTTTTGAAACAACGGCTTGTCTTTACTTTCAACCAGAATAAACTCAAGGATACGCCCCTGAGCCTCAGTGATGCCCAAAAGCCTTCCTGTCTTCCCGGAACGGCGCCTTAGGCGTATGGATATCATATTAATCAATTTGCCGGTCTGCATAAGCTGTCCTCTCTTATCTGGTCCAGGTGAATCCACATGGAATTATTATAGGGTCCTGATCGGATGTTGACAGGATCTTCATTGGGCCTTCATTGGATTTCCATTAAATTTTCATTGGAAATGCTGACATAGAACGCAATTAGTTCGCTTCCTAAGTATTTAATTATAGCAAGATTTTAACAGTTGTCAATCATATCCTGCCATACGGGTAAAAATCCAAAACACAACGGCTCCGATCAATGTTCCTATCGTATTGGTGAAAATATCATCCACCTGAAAATAGCCCCGCTGCGTGATCAGCTGTATCACTTCAACCGTACAGCTCAAGGCAAATCCAAACAAGGTACAGATAACCGGGTTCCTCATGAGTCTCCATGTCCACGGAGCAAGAATCCCAAAGGGAATGAATAACAGAACATTTTCAATCACATAAGAATTGTCTCTGGGCCCTCCAATGGTCCCAAATAAGGTTAGGCACATTTCAGTGCGCGATCCAGGCTCCCGCTCAAATATAGTGAGGATGGACAGCATGATAAAATAAATAATAAGCAAGGTACATTTCAGGCACCTTTTATTACAGCCTAAAAACTTTATGCTGCAAAACCCTATCAAAATACCCACAATAAGCGCTATTGGAAGATATCTTGATTTTTCTAATATGTCGGATAAAATATATTCCAAGGTCTGTTGGGATAATAAATGCAATTAGTCTGCTCCATTTCTTAATTTCTGATAATACCGGGCCCATCACTGCTCCTTCGCCCTATCTGTATACTATAATTGCCGTTTGAAGCCATGTCAAGAAAACTCCTGACTTTGTTTGAAATTTGTAGGGGACGGTGTGATGTGTTATGTAGTGCGTGGTGCGGGAGGTGGGGAGTACGTCTTGCATTTCCGTGGGGGTGGGATGGACCATGTGCTAAATCGTGAGATGGACCATATGTTAAAGTGTGAGGTGTGCCTTACGCAAGTATACATTGTATACTTATATGTTTAGTAGTGTGAGGCGTAATTATATGAGGCGTAATTAAATAAACAGCGCATGTGATTGATGCCCTCACATTCCCCTGCAGATATAACAATGCATTGTTTACATTATAGTGGCCCTGCACTTTTTCAGTTAGAATATGGGATAGTCTCTGTTATATCAGGAGAACACTATCATTGGGGCGGTTCCCGAATAATGCCGCCCCTATACTAACAAGGAGGTTTTTATGAAGTACTCACCAGAACAATTGTCCCAACAAACCAATCTCTTTTTAAAACTCCTGTCCGTGGAGCGCAACTTGTCAAACAGGACCCTGAAGGCATACCGGAGCGATCTGCAATGTTTTATGCTGTGGTGTAAAAATACGCAGATCGAGACCTTGGACCAGAACACCATCCTCTCCTACTTCCACTATCTGCAGACCACACTGGAGCGAAAAGCCAGTTCCATTCAGCGAAAATACATATCCATCCGGCAATTTTTTCAATATATGAATCAGGAAGGAATTTCAGCAGAACGTTTTTTCCGTTTTTCCACAAGGAAATTCCAACTTCCCAAAACAATCCCCCGTATTCTGTCAACAGCGGAGATCCGCTCCCTTCTTATTCTTGCAGACGCTCAGGTCTGTCAGTCTCAAACCAATTTTCATAAAATACTGAATATACGGAACAATGTAATTCTGGAACTCCTCTTCTGCCTGGGTCTTCGCATTGGTGAGATCAGTGCACTGGACCTGCCTCACTATGACCCGGCAGAACGGACACTGCTCATTCATGGAAAAGGACGAAAGGAACGGCTCCTCTATATATCTTCCCCGGATGTCATAAAAAAGCTCCACACCTGGCTGGATATCAGGCACCAGCTAAATCCCACTGACCACGCAATGTTCCTGAACCGGTATGGAAACAGGCTTTCCATATACGGAATAGAAAACCTCTTCCGCAAATACAGGGACCTGTCCTCCATCAATCCCGCCTCCACTCCCCATTACCTGAGGCACAGCTTTGCAACACAGCTGCTAAATAACGGGGCTTCCATCCGGGATGTACAGGAGCTGCTGGGCCATGCCAGCATTGTTACCACACAGATCTACACAGAAGTCTCCATCGACCGCCGCCGGCAGGTGCTGGAAAAGTATAATGCTCGCAACTTTTTGTTTGAAAGCCAGATAATTGAATAGATTGATTGGATTGGGTTGATTCCTCATTTGCCGGGTGGGTGCTGGCGGGTGGGGAATTTTTTTGGGGGGCTTTTTTAGTTGGTGCAAATAATAACAATTATTTGAACAAAAACTCCAGTCAATTATGGCTTTTTGATAATAAAAAAAGGGGGGAGAGGCAATGGGATGTATAAAAGCAACACAAACTCCTATTGAGGGATTATATGTGATAGAGCCGACAATTCATAAAGATGACCTTGGATATTTCATTGAAACATATAATCTTAAGGATATGGCAGAAGCTGGACTAAAGGCTACGTTTGTTCAGGATAACCAGACAATGTCAATTAAAGGTGTATTACGTGGACTTCACATTCAGAATAAATATCCACAAGAAAAATTAATTAGAGTAATTAAAGGAACAGTATTTGATGTTGCCGTTGATATGAGAAAAAATTCTCTCACCTATGGACAATGGTTCGGCATTGAGTTATCAAATGAGAATAAAAAACAATTTTATATTTCAAAAGGGTTTGCTCATGGCTATTATGTTACATCTGATATTGCAGAACTTTGTTATAAAGTAACAGACTTTTGGCATACGAATGATGAAATAGGAATTCCGTGGAATGATCCTACGTTAGCAATCAGTTGGCCTATTCCCAAAGGTACTCAACCTATAATGGCTGAAAAGGATAAACACTATAGTAATCTTGGTAGATTATTTTTATGAGGGAGGATACCATGAATATTTTATATACATGTGATAATAATTATGTATGGTTAATGGGAATATCCATGCTATCTCTATTTGAAAACAATAAAAAAGCTGACAAAATAATAGTATATTTGTTTAGTGAACATATAGCTATTGATAACCAGAATAGATTAAAATCAATCGCATACTTGTATGGCAGAGAATGTATTATTATAGATTTACCAGAATTAGATATTCCTAAGGCACTTTGCAGTCTAAGATGGCCCAAAAGTGCTTTTAGTCGGTTGTACTCGGCAGAACTACTCCCAAAAGAAATCTATAAAATTCTTTATATAGACTGTGACACAATCATTTTAGGGTCATTAGCTGAACTATGGGAAATGAATGTTGATGAATATACTGTATTTGGGGTAAAGGATTGTATTGGTTTAAATTACCGAAGAAATATAGGATTAGATACGCATAGCTTATATATTAATGCTGGTGTTCTTTTATTGAATTTGGAAAAGTTAAGGATGTTTCGGATAACTGCATTAATCGATGGCTTTCTAAAAAGTTATGGCAATACAATCCATTATGCGGATCAAGATATTCTTAACGGTATGTTTAACGGGAAATTTGGAATTCTGCCTTCTAAATATAATGTTATGACGCTGGAATTTATGTATAACTATACTGAGATTAGAGCAATAAGGCATCCTATTAATTATTATTCTAGAGAGGAGATTAAAAATGCAATAGAGCATCCATGTATTACCCATTTCACAACTTGTATGTTAAATATACGCCCATGGTTTAGAAACTCCACACATCCATTAACAAACGAATTTATGCATTATAAAATGATGAGCCCGTGGAAGGATAAAACGCTTAATGTTATGCATATGGACCTAGGCACTAAAACGAGACTATTAAAATTACTACATAAACTCCCATTAACATTGGAACTAAATATTCTAGGATTATTACATTCGGTCATTTATCCCAAAATGATTTGTTTGAGAGCATTTTTGAAAAATATATTAAGAATTAATCAGGAGCGAATACAAGAATGAAGATATTAGTTACAGGAGGGACTGGATTTATAGGAGAATACTTTATTCCAGCGCTATTGGAAGAGGGACATAACGTAAGGCTTCTTGTACGGGATCTAAAAAAAGGAAAAAAAATGTTTTCTGACAAATGTGAATACTTTGTTGGAGATGTAACAAAAAAGGAATCTCTCATTGGCTGTTGTAATGATATTGATATAGTATATCATATGGTAGCAAAGGTTGGAAACGAACTTCCCAATAAAACGAATTTTTATAATTTTCGTAAAGTCAATGTTGAAGGTACAAAAAATCTTATTGAAGAATGTAAAAAAACGAACTTAAAGAGGTTTATATATGTGAGTTCAATTGCTGCAATGGGAATAGTAAAAGAAATTCCAATCACCGAAAATAGCAAATGCAATCCATATTTGCCGTATCAGGTATCCAAATATGAAGCTGAAATGCTTATAAAGGAAGAATATAAAAAAAACAGTTTTCCAGGGATTTGCCTACGCCCGACTAAAGTTTATGGGATAGGTGAACATGAATACTCTTATTTAACGCTAGCAAAGTTATGTAAAAAAGGTATTTACTTGAAGATAGGAAAAAGTCATAATTATACATCAAATATATATATAACTGATTTTGTTAAAGGATTAATTCAGTTACTTAACTATGGGACTAATGGCAGTACATATATAATGACCTCGAACGAATCTATTTCATTCATTGAAACCGGAAGACTGATCGCACAAAATTTAGGAAAAAGAATTACTATAATACCAATACCAGCAAATGTAATGATTATGGCCGCTTCATTTGAAGAAGCGTTATTCCTCTTTTTGAATAAAAAACCTATAATTACAAGAAAAAATATAGAAGCAACTCTTACAAACCGTGTTTATGATATTACAAAAGCCAAGGATGAATTACATTTCAATCCAGAGGTTACGTTAAAAGAAGGTATTACACGGACTGTGAAATGGTATGTTAAAAAAGGAATAGTATAAATTTCAGAAGGATCGGAGCTATTAAAAAATGAACATAGCTTTTTTGACATATGGAACCTCACCAGTTCCAGCAACTAAAGGAGGAGCAGTTGAAAATCTTATAGAAAATCTACTTAAGGAAAATGAACGTTATCATTTACTTAATATGACAGTATTTAGTATTTATGATTTTGAGGCTGCACAAAAAGCAAAAACATATAAGTATACTAAGTTTAATTTTGTAAAGTGCCCAAGAATTATTGACTATGGCGATAAGTTGATTTATTTTGTAGCTAAAAATTTATTAAAAAAAGAAAACTTGATATCGTATCGTTTTATTTTAAGAAGAATATATGTAATGGGACATTATCCTAAACTACTTTTAAAACAAAATTACGATAGGGTTATATTAGTGACAAATTCCACTTTATTTTTTGTTTTGAAAAATAAAAAAGTATTTAATAAATACAAAGATAAGGTTGTTTACTATTTACATAATGAAGTAAGATCTTTATTTCGATGTCAGCGAGAAGCGGCGTCCATACACAGCTTAATTGGCATCAGCGAATTTGTTATCAATTCATTCAGGAGAGAGATCAATGCTATTAGTTTTAACAATTGTTTTATCTTGAAGAATTGTATTGATACTAACATATTTGGCATTTCCGATATACAGAAGGAAGCTGAATTAAAAAAGAGGTTTCACATCGTGGAAGATGATTTTATAGTAGTATTTGCTGGGAGAATAGTAAAAGAGAAGGGCGCTTTGGAGGTAGTAAAGGCAGTAAAAGAATGTAGAAGAAGTAATATAAAATTAATAATTGTAGGAGGAGGATTTTACAGTAGTGATGTTGTGGATAAATATTCACTTAAACTAAGAAAAGAGGCAGAAAAAAATTCTGACAGGATTATATTTACAAATTATATTGATTACAATGATATGCCATCAATATATGCAATAAGTGATGTGGCTGTCCTACCCTCCATATGGGATGAACCAGCAGGAATGACAATGATAGAGGCTGCTATAAGCGGCACTCCTTTAATTACTACTAATTCCGGAGGCATTCCAGAGTATATTCCTCGAAATGCTGCAATAATCCTTAATAGAGATGAGCATTTAATTTCCAATATTGCGAAATCAATATGCAAATTAATGGATGACGAAAGACTGCGTTATAAATTAGCTGCTGAAGGAAAAAAACTACGTCAGGATTTGAATCTTAAATCTTACTACTATAACTTTGTTAAAATCATAAAGAAATAGAATCTTATTAAGAAAGAGTTTGAGATATGGCCCCAAAAGTATTGATCTTGATGTCTACATATAATGGCGGAGAAAGAATAAGGCGTCAGATTCAAAGTATTATAAATCAAAAAGGAATAGAAACCCACTTACTAATTAGGGATGATGGCTCTGATTCAGAAACAGTGAGGTTATTACAGCATGTTAGTAATATTTGGAATGAAAGAATCACATGTATTTATGGGACAAATATTGGATGGAAAAGGAGTTTCATGGAATTACTATTTCTATCGAATGATAATTTCGATTATTATGGTTTTTCTGATCAGGATGATCTATGGTTTGAAAATAAAATATCCTTCTGCATCCATAAGATGAATGATGACAACTATGATGGTGTCAAGCTATCTCATTGTAATTGTTTGTCAGTAAATGAAATGTTGGAACGAAGGAAGGAACAAGAGCCAAGAAGGCCTTATCCATCGTGTCATAAAGCCGCGATTGCAACAGAGTATTTTCAAGGATGCGGAATGTTGTGGAATAAGGATGCTATGAAATTAATTAAATTGTATCATCCTCAGAATTTATCCTTGGCCCATGATTATTGGGTAGGATTAGTTTGCTATCTTTTTGGTAAGGTTTATTTTTTAGAGTCTCCTCAATTTTTTCATATAAGATACGATAACAATTCATCAGAAGACGGCAATGTGTTACGTGGAAGAATCCAACGTATAAAACTCTTTATAAGTAAGTCCAATCCTTATATGAATCCAGCCAAAGATTTGTTGAGAGGGTATCATGATTATTTAACAGAAGAGGATTACAAATTTTGTTCTATATTAGCTAATTATAAAGTCAATTATAAGTACAGAGTAATTTTGTTTTTGGATTGTAAATTTAAACGCCCATCAAAGGCGGCAAGTCTTTTACTAAAATGTGCAATTTTATCAGGCCGCTACTAGTATTTTATAAGTATGCCTTTAGATATATGAGGTGACCAAATTATTATGCTGAAGATCAACTTTAATTACAAAAAAGCAGGATTTAATTGTATTTTTTTTATCTGTCTACTATATATACTAATGAGGCCTGTACTGATTACTTATATAACCCCTGTTTTCAAATATTTATTTATTTTAACAATAATTATAACCTTTATGATAGCAATATCACATAAAAAAATTATAACCTTAATCGGTTTTAAAGAAATCATTTGCTTGACACTATTTTATGTATATGTTGTGGTCAATAGCTGGTATTTTGGCGATTCAGAATTGCTTTATTACGGATTAGAAAGATATATTTTCCTAACGCTTCCAATTTTTATTATTCCTTTAATAAATACAAGAATAAATTGGCTATATGTGCTGAAGTGCTTAACTGCTTTTGGGATAATTGATTCATTAATATCTATATATGAATTTATAACATACAATGCTGTATTTCCACTCGCTAATATTTCGGAAGATATATCCATACAAATGTCAAACTATAAAATTATACGGACATATGGATTGAATGGTAATTACTTTTTATTGGCAGAAATCTTGTGTGTATGTGGTTTTGCTGCTTATTATTTATATAAGTTTGAAAAAAAAAGAAGTGCTTTATTTGCTTTAGTAATTATATCAATTGGAGTGTTAACTACTGGATCCCGAGGGTATTATGTGGCTTATATGGTTGGGCTATTAGTATTATATATTAGCGAAGCAAAATATCATTATATTAGTCAATCACAATTATTTAAAGTAGTATTTATAATCTTAATAGCTTTGCTGGCATTATGGTTTTTGTTAGGTACGAATTATATGTTAGGAATACCAAGTATAGATACAATTCTTACAAGAATGAGACAAATATTTGCATGGACAGGAGAAGATGCCAATGAAGCAAGATTAATTAAATGGCAATGGTCAAGTCAACAGTGGAAAACTAGTTTTTGGTTTGGATATGGTGCTTGTAGTACAGATACACGTTATTCAGGCTTTATATCAGTTACTGAAAGCGGACTCCTTAAAAGACTTGTTGAATTGGGATTAGTAGGGACTGTAATGCAATATTATACTTTTTTTCATCCACTTATTAAAGGACTAAAAGAATATAATAAAGCAATAAAGAAAAATCCTATGGTTATATTTTTTTTGACAGTTATTCTCTGTTTTTTAGTCGAGGATTTAATTTTACAAAGATACACAGAGCTTGAATATACAATTATCTTATGGTGTTCAGTTTCATATATATCATATTGTCAAAAAGATGATGCGAAACTTTAATAATAAAAGCAAGATGTGAGGGAAATCATTTCATGAATATACTTATTATACACGCACATACATCTAATAGGGGAGATGAAGCAGCAGTAAAATCCATGGTAGATGAGCTTCTGTTGAAATATCCAAGAGCAAATATAACCATTTCTTTGACTGGAATTACGCCCTATCCTAATTTACCAAGTCAAGTCATGCTTATAGATCGTTTTCCAAAGGTTCGAGCAAGACTGGAACAATTTGAGTTTTTCATTGCAATATTTACAAAGGGAAATTTTGTTTTTACAAAATCAGGAAAGGAGTTTCTGAATGCGGTAGAAAATGCTGATTTAGTGATACATGCCCCTGGTGGGCCATCTATCGGTGATATATACTATAAAGTGGAGATTTTATATTTATTGTGTCTTGATTTTATAAGAAAAAAAGGGAAACGATATATGTTCTATGCGCCATCCATGGGGCCATTTAAGATCACAAAACGAAATAATTTACGCAAGAAGATTCTTCTTGGAGCTCAAAAAATAATTGTGAGGGATCCTATTTCGTTACAATACATAAAAGAACTTATTCCTGATATTAATGTAATTCAGACATTAGACTCTGCCCTCCAACATGATATTGATATTGTTACAAATAAGAATAAGTATTTACAATATCATGGCTTACGGAACTTTGTTGAATCACATAATATGTGTATCGGAATTACAATCACTGATTTGCAATGGCACCCATTGTACAAAAATAAAGCTATTGTAAAGAATATTCCCATTATTTTTAATGAATTTATTGAAAGTAAAATAAAAGAAGGTTATGGTATTATTTTCATTCCCCAGTTATATGGAGCTGGAAATGATACAATTGTCATGAAAACATATATGAAAGAAAAACATACATTTATGGTTGATGCTTTTTTAGATGAATATGATGCATATTTCCAACAGTATTTAATTAGTATCCTCCATGCTGTTGTGGGTATGCGTTACCATAGTAATATTTTTTCGGCAAAAATGGGCACGCCTTTTATATCTATTTCATATGAGCAGAAAATGAAAGGATTTATGCAATCTATTAATATGGAGGATTATTGTATTGAGTTAGATGATATTTCCCTCCAATTATTAGATGAAAAGTATATGGTGTTAGAATCTAATTATGAAGATTATAAAAGAACGCTTAACAACCTGCATCCCAAAATGAAGGAAGATGCTTACAAGTCAACACAAGCTGTAATTGATATTCTTGAAAATTGATATAAGGATTTATTATAGGATTTTGATTATTTTAGAATACGGGGAAGGCTAATGTTATCATATTTTAAAGAAAAGATAAAAATTAAATTAGATCGTATCACGATGATCAATGAATTTTATCATGATTATAAAGATTATAAAAAGTGGAATTATAACAGTCCTCATGCACGAACACAAAATGCTCAAGATGCCAGAATATTACGTCAAACACATATATTAGAGAAAGGGTTATCATTAAGTAATCCAAGAATGGGATTTGGGAAAGAAAAAATAAAGGAACTTCTATTCATGCTTGATGAGTATATTAAAGAGGGATTTTGTACTGATGATTTTGCATTTCAAAATGCTATATGCATATTAAACCAGTATTCTTCTTTTCAAAAAAGTTTGAATTATGAGAATACAGACTTAAGTATTAAATTAGATAGTCTAAATAAATACAGAAATTATCAATTCACTGCTGGCATTCTTCATGCTACTCGTGAAGAAATGTATAATAAAGCACATGGTTATTTTCCGGTTTTTTTTCATAGCAGGCATTCTATTAGGCAGTTCTCTGATGAGAGTATTGATCCTGAAAAGCTAAGAAAAGCAGTGCAATTAGCTCAAAAGGCACCTACAGCATGTAATCGCCAGGCCTGTAAAGTTTACTTTTACAATGATCCTGTAATAAATAGGAAGCTTGGAGAACTTATTGCTGGTAACAATGGATTTGAAAATGAAGTGAAGCATTATCTTGTAATTACAGCAGATATCTCTGCATTTTATAATACCTTTGAAAGAAATCAACTTTATATTGAAGCAGGTATTTTTTCAATGGCTCTAATGCAAGCCTTACATTTTTATGGTATTGCAAGTTGTGCTCTTCAAAATGGGGAATATTATAAAAAAAATCAGAGATTTAAGACAATATGCAAAAATATTCCTAAAAACGAAAAAATAGCCATATTTATTGCCATTGGTATGTATAAAGAAGAATTTAATTATGCTGTTTCTAAACGAAAAAATATTAATAGTGTTTTAATAAGGGACTGATTATGAACAACCGAAATAAGGAGCTTGTAGTTAATACTTTGATTTTAGGTATTGGACAATTTATACCTAAGTTGATGACGTTAATCATTTTACCTATATTAACAATGTATTTAACAACAAATGAGTATGGTAATTATGATTTGGTTTTAAGTCTTGCGAGCTTTCTAATACCGATTTTAACACTTCAAATACAACAAGCTGTTTTAAGATATTTATTATCCACTTTGGAAAATGATAATAAAGATAAGTATGTCACAAGTGCACTATATTATGTTACTGCTTCATCAGTTATTTTATTACCTATTATATTTGCTATCTTATGCGTAGTGAGGGTTAGGATAGCCATGTCCTTATCTTTTTGTATATTATTTTTCTCAGAAACTATGTATACATTATTAGGACAAATTGTAAGGGGGTTAGGACAGAACACTAAATTTTCGATAGGTGTCATTATCTATGCCTTTGTCAACATGCTTTTAACAATTTTATTTGTTACCATATGGAAACAGGGCCTTTTTGGTGTGGTAATATCCCTTGTTTTATCGTATATTCTTACAAATCTATATTATATATATGGTAGTGATATGTTTAAGCATATTCATCGAGATGCCTTTTCAAAATACAAGCTAAAAGAATTACTAGATTTTTCAATCCCTATCGTTCCCAGTTCTATAGCTCTTTGGGTTGTCAATCTGTCTGATCGGTTAGTTATAATATATTTTTTGGGTGCATCTTCCAATGGTATATACGCTGTTGCAAACAAAATTCCTGCGTTATATAATTCAGCATATAATATATTTAATTTAGCTTGGACTGAGACAGCATCAAAAGTTTCTGACGATGGGAATCCTGCGGATTACTATAGTAGAATGTTTAGAATTTTGTTTCATTTTTTGATTGGTATAATGCTTGCTATGATTACATGTACACCCTTCATTTTTAGGCTATTGGTAAAAGGTAGTTATGGAGGTGCTTTTTTTCAGGTACCAATACTTTATGTTGGTATTTTCTTTAATAGTTTTGTCAGCTATTACAGTGGAATTTATATAGCTATGAAGAGAACAAAGGAGGTAGGCGAATCCTCAATTGCAGGAGCTCTCCTAAATATTATTATAAACATTATACTAATTAAAGAAATAGGATTATACGCCGCCTCTATATCAACGGCTTTGTCATTTGCAGTTATTGTTCTATACAGAGCCTATGACTTGAATAAGGTTATAAATATAAAGTATAATATAAAAGATATTACAATTGGTTTGCTATTCTTCATAGTGTCAAGTATGATGCTTTATTACCAATCAATATGGTCAACTGTGATCTGTCTTATTTTAGCTATTTTGTATAACTTACGGTATAACCTAATACTAATCAAAAAATTATTCTGCATGTTTTAATATAGTCAACAAATTAATATTCATAATATATAAAATTTATTTCATAGATCTTTGATTGTGGCAAAAAAGAAACATGTATATAAAATATAAATAACTGGGGAAAAATGTAACATCATCTAATAGCCTACTGATGGGAACGATATTAAGCTTTTCCAATTAAGAACATATAGGCTCTCCTTTAAGCATAGAGAAAGTCCTGTCCACGATGACAGGCACGCAGTATATACATATGTAAGAACTGAAGATTTATAAAAAGGGCCGAAAGCTTCTATATGGAAGTTCATCTGCCAGTTCTTACGGCCGATGCAGAATCCACGGATTGCACGTTCACTGGCATTGTTGTCAATGGGCACTTCTCCATCCGACAGAAATACCCTGAGATATTTTTCCTGATTCAGGGCATAGGTAAAGGCTGCTCTGAGTGTACCCTTTCGCTCAATCAAAGGCTCATTCTGTTTCAGATACGCAAACAATGCATCCACCAATGGTTTTACTACCACTTGTCGCTGCATACGCCGTTCCCGGGCACTCAGGTCTTTCAGTTTTCCTTCTTCGCGGTAGGTAGCCTGGATCTGCTTCATGATCAGGTACGATATGGATTCTTTTTGATGCTCTTTTGCAATGGTCTGCATGGCATCATCAAATCCACGTCTGCAATGGACCCAGTAGCCGGCTATTGTAAGATCATCCATTCGTTTTTCCACGGTATGATACACCTGATATCCGTCTGTGACACAGATCCCTTTGTAATCCTTTATGAACTTTCTGGGATGTTCTCCTGAACGGGTCTTCTGATAATCATACAAGATAATCTGCTGCTCTTTATTCATAAAACCTGAGCGGTAGACCCACATGTAGCTTTTGGCTCCGGCATCACGTCCATCCCGTTTTACAAGAACCGGTGTTTCGTCTGCCTGGATGACATGGAAGTCGTATAGCTTCTCGTGAAGCCGGTCATATAAGACTCCCAGATATTCTTCCGATAGACGGATCATCCAGTTAGCCATGTTCCTCCGGTCAATGGTCAGGCCATACCGCTCGAACTCCTTTTTCCATACGGTGCAGGGGGATTCCATTCACATATTTGGCGTTCATGATGGCTGTGCCAAGGCCTGCGGATACCAGGCTCCCTCTGAGAAGGCTGGACGGATGCGGTGCTTTTACCACGCGGTTGCCTTTTTTGCTTGAATAAACTCCGATATGGTGTTCGTCCACTTCAACCTTAGCAGGGACAAAACGGTAATGTTTCATCACAGCGTCCGGAAGCTGTTTCCAGCCCTTCTCTCCGAATTCCAGCGTAAGCTGTCCGGCGCTCAGATAATGATCAATCCTGTTAACAGGCAGACCGGATATGTGTCCCTCTTTCCTTCCAGCCGGTTTTACACCGCGGGTTGGTTTGACCTCCAGGTCTTCCGGTTCCGGAATGGCCATGTTGCTGATGGCTTCAGCCTCATTAAAAAAGAGGATGTTACCATCGACTTCCTTGAAGCAGATCTGACCAGCATCTGTCATCTTTTCTGAGGAACGGCCAAAACGGGCCTGTTACAAGGAAAGACTTATCAAGCGTATTCAGTTGATCTTCTGTATACTTTTTAGCCATAATCGGAACTCCTGTGTTTTCTAGTTCTGATTATAGCAGATACCGCGTATTTCCGCCAATCCATAGTATTTCCTCTTTCGTCATAATGACGGTGGATAATCCATATGAGAGGTTTCAATCGCCCGGTTTCTCACAATCGTTATCCACACCAGCTGCAACCGCCAGGACCTCGTTGAAGAGATCATGCATCAGAGAATGAACGGTTTGTGGATAACCGGGGAGAACTTCCGGTTTCCTGCTTTTTAAGATGAATTTTAATTGATTTATTTTCAGCGTATTGCACAATGCCACATAACAGAAGGAACTGTCTTTAAAGTTTTGATGGGATGCCTGGCAAAGACCTCCAGGCCCTGCATAAGAGCCTGATATTGGTCAGCTGATATCTTTCGGACTTCATGAGCGGAACGGGGCCAGTCAAACGAACCATTATCAACGCGTTTGTAGCAGAGAAGGAATCCATCCCCTTCCCAGATCAGTGCCTTAATCCTGTCACAGCGCTTGCCGCAGAAAAGGAAAATAGTATTCTCATTGTAAGGATCCAGATGGAACTGGAATCTTATGATACCAGCCAGTCTTTCGATCCCCCTGCGCAGGTCGGTGTAACCTGTGGCAATGTAGATCTTTTTGAAATTCCGGGCATTACTCAGCATGGGAGATCACCTTAAGTACCGCGTCCACCAGCTCAGATGGTACTGTTGGAAGAAGCTGCAGCGTTAATCCGTTTTTGCCATGAAGAATGGCAATGGGCGGGGAAGAATTATTTTCTGCCAAACGATCAGGTTTTGTAGTGACAGGAAGCGAAAGTTCTACAAACACTGGTTTTGTCGGAGTCATGACATTTAGGCAGGCCTGCCTGACTTTCCTAAGGCGATAATAGTAGGTAGCTTTGTTGATTCCATGCAGCAGACACCAGGTATCCAGTGTCATTTCACAAGGACGGTTCTGGCAGTCCCTAATCAAATGTGCCCATTGTTGAATACGAACCTGCTGTGCAACGGAACTTGTTTGAGAACTCATACTTCTAAACCTCCATAACTTGGTATAAAAAGTTGAAAACTCAACTTTTTATACTGTAGTTTAATACTGAAGTATATTTTCTCAGATGTTTTGATTTTGTGGAAGGGTACTGGCTATGGATCGTTTACCTTGATATACGCAGTATTGTCCGGTATATATAAACCAAGGGCTGATCACTCATAGAGAAGCTTTCAGCCCTGCCATTATCATAGAAGATTTGCTTTTACAGAGATTTCTTCACACACTCTTATATTGCATCCCAAGGTTCATATGTACCGTACTCCAATATATCTGCAATCCTCTTACACGCATGACCATCTCCATACGGGTTAGATGCCTGTGCCATATTATTATATACTTCTTTGTCATCTAAAAGTTCTTTAAAGTTTTTATATATAGTTTCCTCGTCCGTTCCTACTAGTTTTAATGTTCCAGCATCCACCCCTTCTGTCCTTTCTGTTGTATCTCTCATAACAAGAACAGGTTTTCCATAGGAAGGTACTTCTTCCTGAATTCCACCTGAATCAGTAAGGCATAAGAAACATCTTGCTTCAAAATTATGACAGTCAATAACTTCAATTGGCTCAATAATATGAATCCTATCACATCCGCCAAGTTCATCATCAGCAGCTTTTCTAACTACAGGATTCATGTGAATTGGATACACAGCTTTACAATCCCGATGCTCATCGAGAACTCTTCTAATCGCTCGAAACATATTATGCATTGGTAATCCTAGATTTTCTCTTCTATGCGCAGTTATAAAAATCAACTTATCTTCACCCACCCAATCCAGCTCTGGATGAGTATAATCCTCTGTAACTGTATGCTGCATGGCATCTATAACAGTATTTCCAGTAATGTATATCGATTCCTTCATTTTTCCTTCTTTAATAAGATGATTAGCTGCAAGCTTTGTAGGGGCAAAATGAAATTTACTTACAATAGATACAGCTTGTCTGTTAAATTCCTCCGGATACGGGGAATATATATTATACGTGCGAAGACCTGCTTCGACATGCCCCACAGTAATCTGCAAATAAAAGCAAGCTAAAGCGGTCGCAAATGTTGTTGATGTATCCCCATGCACAAGAACAACATCAGGTCTTTCCTTTTCTAATATTACTCGTATCTTTTCCAGAATTCTAGTTGTAATATCAAACAAGGTTTGTCCTTTTTTCATAATAGAGAGATCAAAATCAGGTATCACATTGAATGTTGCCAAAACCTGATCCAACATTTGTCTGTGTTGACCTGTTACACAAACCACAGTTTTGATCTCTTTACGTTTTTTTAATTCATTTACTAATGGACACATTTTAATCGCTTCTGGTCTAGTACCAAAGACTAACATTATTTTTTTCATTCACCTATCAATCCTCTTATTTCTTATATTATTGTATTGACAACAATTTATTTTTAAAATTCAAATTTATAAAATACATATCATCATTTATCTTACTTTAGCTCTTTTACTTTTCTGTGTAATAAAATAGCTAAAGACATTTCAGATAAAAATGGTGCTAAACATGCCCCATTTCCTTTAAAATAATAAATTAATACAAAATTCAAAATTACAGTTATTACAACACTTATTTGAAAACATCTACTATATTCCTTATCATGTCCACTGGCTAATAAAGTTTGTATACCAGAAAAATTATTATTTATTGCTAATACCATCCAGAGAAGTAGTGGAATGATCCAATAAGAATAGGCTGCATATTCCTTACCGAAAGCAGTTCGCACCACCATTTTAGAAAATATTGCAACTACAAGTGCAATCGTTGAAAAAAGTGGCACAAAAACTCGTCTTGCTTTTTTGACAAATTGTTTTCCATATATTAATGATTGATGCATTTTTTGACTGGATATTGGATACATCACCTGAGATATAGGGCTCCATGCTAGTATTATTAAATTGGGGATTTTTTGAATAGCAGAGTAAATCCCCACTTCACTATTTGTCGCAAAAATCCCAAGGAATGTAATGCCAATTGCACCAAAAACCTTTGAACTCAATTGGGTTGTAAAAACATACCACCCTTCTATCATCTCATTATATATATCGCTGTAACTAATACTAACAAATCTTATATCATACGTTCTTTTAGCAACAAATAAACCTAATAGGCCGCTTACAAAAGGTGATACAGAGTATAAAAAGCAATATAGTAATAAATCATCCGGAGTATTAACAAAAATGAATATTAATATAACCGAAATTGTACGAGCAATTATGTTAATAATAGAAATATACTGCATTTGCTGCAGACCTTGAAAAAGCCAGTTTAGCTGTATGCAATTTCCAAACAGTGCTACCATTAAAACGAGCAAACACATACATTGATTTATATTTTCAATATTTAGTATTGTATATATGCCCGTAAGTATAAAACATACTGTAACCAATATACATCTTGAATATAAAACCGATGTGAAAATATAATTCAGATTTTTCGGAACGCCATTCGCTAAAACCACCTTTCTCGTTGCAGACATTCCAAATCCATATTCAACTATCACTTGAAAATATGTAATAATATTAATTGCAATTGAAAACATTCCATATTGCGATGCTCCTAAAATTCTGGTTATGTAGGGCAAAGTTAGAAGCGGTACTATAGTATTAAAGATCTGTAGTAAATACATCCAAGCTCCATTTTTAACTGACTTTTTCTCTAGTATAGATTTTATAGAAAGTATACTTTCTTTTTCCATTATTGTAGCATCTCGCTTAGTCCATCCATTAAGTTGTGAATAGACATTTCCTTTCTTTCAGAATATTCTAAGGCTACTCTACTATTCTAAGTATGATTAGTAACTTATCAGATTATATGTAAGGAATATCCTCTAAAATTATTATTATTCTAATCTTATCATTTCGCCTACTATTTAATTACTCTTTCATTATCTCTTACTTACAATTTTCTTTCACAGCATCCTCGACAGTATTCTTACACGAAACATTAGAACAAGCAATTCCGCAACCTATATCGACAGTTCCCCATTTTCCAATGCCTGATGCAGGAGTAAAGGTCATCTCACCAAATTTAATTCCTTCTTCAATTATATATAAATCTACTCTAACATAAATAAATCCTTTACTTAAGCAACTTGCAATTTCTAGCATTTCATGAAGACACTCTGGTTTTTTAGGTGGAACTTCATACTGCTGATATGTATTATATAAACTATTATTTCTATTCCATTTCAAATCAAAATAGCATTCCTTGGCAGTGTGAAGTTCTAAATTTCTATCGCCAATTACTTGAATAAATTGGGGTTCTCCATTAAAACAATGAATTTTATAGTCCATCAAGTTTCCATCTTTCTGGACAATAAACTTTTCCGCTATTATTCTTCTAGTAATTGTATAGTACTGCTGTTCCATTCCGGACATATCATAAGGTGTTTTCAACCACCTATCAGCCACTTTTCGCAATCTATTTTCATTAAACTTGTATTTTTCATTTATAATTAAATTCATACCACTTCCATGATTTGATTTTAAAACAAAGGGTTTTGGTATTATTTTAAAGTCAATGTCATCAGCATTAGACCAAACACCGTAAAGAGAAATCAAGTATTTTTCGCCTATCTTTTCTCTGACCCAATTCCTAACCAAGTACTTATCAGAAAGTACTGATTTTTCAGGAACATTATCATAAATTTTCAACCATTGGATCTTTTGATTAAAGTTTTTAGGACACTCTAAATCTAATTTTTCGCCTGTTTGTTTGAAATACCAATTTTTTAGTTCGACTCTTTTTTGTTCTTCATTCAATCTTTTGTAATGTTTTTCTCTTTTCAATAATACATAAAACATTATCTTGTCTTTTATTCCAAAGTTTAAAAAAATTGGATTTCTTACTATCCTTTTAGTAGTTTGATAGGCTATTCTAATATATTCATTCATTTTTTGCCTCTCTTAAATTCTCAATAAAATATTGCACATATCTATTTTTTAGTTATAAAATTCGGTCTTCTTTTGCTGGATATCTTTAATTTTCCAATTGGAATATGTGATAATTGCTAAATAAAATGGTACATCAAAGGCTCTCTGAGCATCAAATATATTTAACATCGTGCATGTGACTATCATATATGCCGATACTCCCCAAATTACTGATTTTAAATTACCTCCTTGTATTTTTAAAGACTGTATACATGTTTTTATTGCAAAGTAAAATAAAGTTCCATAAATATATATTGAAGACACGCCCAATCTAAAAAAACCTCCTAAAAGACCAAGATCCTCAAGCCAATATATCATATTCCCCGCATATGTCATAATCGCATTTGCAGAATCATTTCCACTAGTAAGAAATCCCAGTCCTAGTATTGGATTTTTTGATATAAATAAATTAGAATAATGCTTAAAGCACAATAAACGAACTGCTGTTGAATTTCCTAGAGTGGAATTATTAACAGAAAAAGTATAAATTAAGTTAAGAAAAGGTTTACTTGTTAAAATAACTATAGCAAGAAAAATTAATATTGCACGGCGTGTAAACACACCTAATTCTTTTCCATTTAAAAAATAATACACAACGAAACATGTTCCAATTGCTGTTAGAAATTGAAATCTAAAAACAGTAATATTCATCAAAAACCAAATAATAAAGATGACTGCAATTTTATAAATAAGTTTTCCATTTTGTTCAAACCCCTTACAAAAAAATATAACCAAAGATATTCCGATTAAATATCCCGCATTGACTCTTTGCAATCCATTTCTAAACCAGTCTTTAAATTCAAATAATAGTCTTTCAAAAATAATCTGATCACTAAAATTGAATAAAAACCATGCTATTGCTTTACAGATAAGAATACAAATAACAAAAAGACTCAAACGAAGTAATAGTTTCTCCATTCCACCATTTTTATAAAACACATAAGTAATGGGAAATGCTAGAAATATATATAGATATGGAATAAGTACATAAAATAGTTCTTTAAATGAATAATTATATGATACCAAAGTATAAATGCTACTAATAAAAATTAAAAATAGATATATTCGTATATATCTATATTCTGTTTTGATGATATTAGATAAGCGTTTGTCATGTTTAGCAATAGAAAGAACTGCAATAGCCATTATTACACCAAGTATAATAACTATAGTTCTAGTGGAATAATATCCAATATATTCTTTTTTTGTCAATTGCATAAAACCAAGTATAAGTATGCAACATAACTCTATTCCTATTTCTAATATTTTAGACAATTTTACCATAATATTACCTATATATGAAATACTGTAGTCAAATTCATACATTCCTTTCATGCTTGTTCGATAGTATTCCAAGATAACCAATTTCAGAATAAACGTATGAATATATCACGAATTTATTATCTCATTAACTATTAAATCCAGATCTGTATCATCATAAAACTTTCTGCAGTTTTTTCTCATTGTTTCATGATGCAAATCAACATAAGCTATTTTTTTAGCAACTGTCTGTGGAGACAAATCTTTACAACAAACGCCAATATTATATTTCTCAAAAGGTTGCTTTAATCCTAATACATCAGTTCCAATCATTGGTACGCCATATCCAGCATATTCATAAATTTTATTTGGAGCACAGTATAGGATGTTTAGTGGTGAAATCACTACACTCTTATAATTTGTTACATACGGCAATAGCCCTATATAAGCATATTCTAGAAAATGCAGATGACTTGGTGGATTAAAAAACCCCAAATATACAACATGTGAATACTTTTTTAAAAATTCTTTAAATTTAACATTTTCACTTTCTGGTACATTACCAAGAATATAAAGGCAATATTCACTCCCTGCTAATTCTAGTGCTCTAGCGAATGGTTCCAAGTTACGATCTACACTTAACACCCCCAAATACATAATCTTTTTTCGTCCATCAGATTTAATAATCGTTAACGCTTTCTGCACATCTTCATGTATTTCACCCGCATATAAACTATATGGTTTATTAGGCAAAACACTAGGGATATTATCCAACTTCCAAAAAACTTTTTGGATGTAGGCTCTATTTATTTCAGGAACCACTGTTTTCCACGATAAATTAGCATACTTTGCTAAATTAAATTTTAGAAACTTTGCTCCACTAAATAACGGGAAGTATTCTTCCAATTCCATTAATTGCATAATATGTTTATATGTTAACAATACCCTGTTTAATGTGCGAACAGTAGAGTCTGTTGTTGTCCACACTATATCACCATCTGACATGTTTTGAATAACTGCTTTTCGATACCCATGACCCGTCCCAAAGCGTCTTATAATCCTCATTAATAGATTAGAACTAGAGATAACCGGGAATTCAATAATGACAATTTCACCTTTTTTTATTTTATTAGGTAATCTATCTGTATTACCTGATATCAATACTACATTATATCTATTATATAATAAATTTTCGAGTAGACTCAGAACTGGAGGATATAACATTATATTTCCATAATGAACTACCACAATTTTATTTTTCTTCTTATCAAATTCCATAAAAACACCTCATATAATAAACTACTTGTATTTTCTTAACCAACAAGCAAATTGGGGACTTAACGCAAAAATAAATGCTTTAAATTTATATCTATTTGTTTTAGCATGTCTCATTGGAAACCTACGATCTATAGAAAAATTTTCATCTTTATAAAGCCTTCCATCGTATATTGCATACATATATTGTGCTGCTATATTATCTTGAAAACATTTATAACTGTTTTCGTTTGCTTTAGATGAAAAAAATTTATCAAGTTCCTCAGCAACTATAATCCTATCCATAGCTCTCTTTTTCTTATTTGATGGGCTTCTTGTGATAGATTGATTGTTTGTAATTCTGTAGTTATAAAAGCAAAATTTCAAATCAAAAACCGCTTTTGCATAATACAATAATATAGGGGTCCATAATTCATCCTCATGCAATAATCCTATTTTAAATCTAAGATTATTATCTTCAATAAGCGATCTCTTTGTGATATAATACGGCGCGCAAACTCTCATATTATTCTGATACAATGAATATTGAAAAAAATCAGTCCCTCTTTTTATATCTTCAGCTTCTCTTAAGTAAGGTCTGCTGTTTTCTTTTCCTCCCATTTCTGTATAATGACTTGCATATCCTGCAATGACTTCAACATTTTTTTTACAAATAATATCATTAAATACCTCCAATGAATTTGGTTCAATAAAGTCGTCACTATCTAAAAAAATAATATAATCTCCGGAACACACACTTAGACCAAAATTTCTTGTTGCTGATAAGCCTTCATTTTTTTTTGTATAGATATGTATTTTTTCTTTGAAATTTTTTTCATATTCTACACAAATCTCATACGAATTATCAGTTGAACCATCATTTACCAAAACAATTTCATAATTATTGAATGTTTGTAATAATACAGAGTCAACACATTCTTTTAAATATTTTTCAGCATTATAAATGGGTACTATTATACTAAACTTGACCGCCATAGTTTTTATTTTTTCATTTTAACCTTTCATTTGTTCTGCAATATCAGCATTAACAATTTCTTCACCTGTCTTATGTTTTAATTGCTCCTGTGACGCCTCGCTCAAACCATTGTTAATGACACAATTCATATCACAAGTGCTACACTTATCCAGTTCCTCTTTACTTACTTTACCATCACGATAATCACAACAAATCTTATTTTCATACATACTGTATGGATTCTTCCCAAACAGGGACTTAAGTTTGTGTATTAGAACCCATACAGCAGGCTTCCAGATATACTTATGCATTGCAGGACTTACGCTACCAATCATCCAGCAATTTCGATCACAGCAGCGAACTTTCGCACGAACCGCATCAGCTTCTGAACTATTCCATATTTCATCCCAGGCCTGACTGTTCAGATTACCCATGACTTCTTTATCTTTAGTACCATTGCAAGGCATGACATCACCATACGGATCAATAAAGAATGTATCAAAGCTCATATCGCAAGGAAGTAACCTTTTCTGACCATAGATATAGTTAATCAAGCCATGATTAAAATAGGCACGGAACCACTTTTTCGGACTGTCACTTCGTAGAAGTTCATTTACCAGGCTCTCAATGTTTTTGGCAACCATTGGGCGATCATGAATAATGTTCTTCTCTTCTACGAAATAGAAGCTGTTATGTAAGCTGGCTGTTGCAAACTCCATCCCCATCTTATCAGAGATTTTATACAGTGAAACAAGATTAGATGCATTCTTATCCTGTATGGTCATACCAAATCCAACATCCTTCATTCCCATTTCGCGCAATCTTTTTAGGGTACTATAACCACGCTGATAGCCATTCTGAAGACCGCGAATCTCATTATTAATTTGTTCCAATCCTTCAATAGAAATACGAATTCCTAGTTGTGGATATTTCTTACAAAGACTAACAACACGATCTGTAAAAAAGCCATTCGTGGAAATAACAATACGATCTGATTTTTTATATAACTCGTATATAATATCATCTAAGTCAGTGCGAATAAATGGTTCCCCACCAGTAACGTTAGTGAAGTACATATTCGGTAACTTCTTAATAGTTTCTATAGTGATTTCTTCTTCTGGTTTAGAAGGTGCCTTGTATCGGTTACACATAGTGCAACGCGCATTACATCGATAGGTCACAATGATCGTGCCATTTAATTTCTTTTCACTATTTTTATCCACAACTCTTTCCTCCACCTAATTATTAATAATTTCCATATATTTTTTAATATAGTCATCGGCAACCTTGGACCATAAGTAATTATTGATAATCTTCTTCATGCCCTTTTCTCCCATTATCTTACAGTCATTTTTCTGCACAACATGTAAAAAAATTTTATCCGCCCATTGATTCACCTCGAAATTATCCATAACTATTCCATCTACGCCATTTTTAATTACATCAATCGGTCCTGCTGCTTTATATGTGATAACAGGTGTACCAAAGTACATTGCTTCCAGTAATACCATCCCAAAAATTTCATATCTTGTAGGCAATATAAATAAACTGCTAATTGTATACAAATTCGGCAAATCCTTCTGTGGAATACCCTCAATAAAATGTACATCTTTTATGTTTTTATTTTTAACATACTCTTGGACATCCTTAAGCATTGGTCCCTTTCCAACATAAACTAAACAGCAATTTTCATATCTGGTCTTAACCTTTTCATAGATATCTACGCAGAACAAAGGTTTTCTACGTTCTTCTACTTTTCCCACGTAGAGTAGTATCTTACATGTGTCTGGAATATTCAATTCTTTTTTATAATCAATTTTGGTCCCGCCGCTAAAATTAGCTACTTCTAAACCAACGGGAATCACATCAACATTAGAAAATTTCTTTCTCTCAAGATAGTTCTTTGCCGAAGTTGTCTTTGCTATGCAGTATTTTGTGTTTTTGCGTAATACTTTAAGTAATGTCCAGTCAAAAACACATTGAATTAGACGCTTATATTTTTCGGGATAGTTCTCATACATCCCTTGCCATAATACAAATTTAATTTTTCTTTTCTTACAATAACAGCTCGTTAATACTGTTGTAATTTGACTATCATCCAATGCTTGAATCATATCATATTCGTTAGAACTGAGAATTTTCACCAGATCCTTATAATACCCCTGCTGCCCAGGAAGTTTGATTCCCTTAAGCCAATAAACCGTTACACCGTTATTTTTTCCTGTTTTTTCTCTGTATGTCTCATTTTTGTCAGAAATCAGAAATACATCTACCTTAATTCCTATTTTGTCTAATTCTTTTGCCATACCAATTTCCTGAATATTATAACCATTTGTTGAGACAGCAGAAGAAGCGGATCTAATAAGAGCTATGTGTTTCATATCAATTCTCCTAATCCATATAATCTTAATTATAAAATATCTAATATAGTGAATTTATTGGGGGTATTTCCTAAAGAAAATATTATTCGTTTATATACAGAATCAAATTTCAAATCTTAAAGTATTGATTTTATAGTGCTTGAACTCATCAATATATCGGTAAAAACTAAGTACGAATATCAATACATAGGCTATTAGTGTCCCATTAAATATGGCATTGACCACAAGTAATAACATAATACATTTCGCCCCAAGAAGAATTAGAGGATGCCTTTTATGGAAAGTTTTTAATAAGCTTAATCATTTTGGTAGAATTATAGGTCATTCTGTTATTTTTGTGACACTATTCATATAAATACATCACCTATCCTACTCTTTATTCAATTATCTTTTCTTTCTATACAATTTCAGTGTCTCTCCAGCCACATTATCCCAATTGTATTTGTTGCATATAAATTCTGCAGCTTCTTTTTTATATTTTTCCACAGCTTTCGTATTCTCACACATCATTTGTAGCTTTTTGCCCAAATCTATTATATCTGATTTTTTAAAAGTCACTGCCTTGTTTTCTACAACCTCAACACATTCTGAAATATCCGAAGTCAAACAGCAATTTCCATAACTCATTGCTTCCAATAAACTCAGTGGCATACCTTCTAAATCAGATGGCAGGCAGTAAACATATGTATTACTATATAATTCCTCAAGCATCTTTCCTTGTACAAAACCGGTAAAAATGATTCTTTTGTCGTCTTTAGCAAGTTCTTTTAACTCTTGCATAAAAGCATCCGTATCTGAACTTCCTCCAGCGATGACTAACTTTTTATCTATTTTAATATCTTTAAACGCCTCTATCAAATACCTTAATCCCTTCTCCGGTACCACACGACCCAGAAAAAGGACATATTCGTCTTTTTCAAGATTGAATTTTTCACGAATGAGCTGAGCATCGTAGATCTTCGGCCGACTGACACCATTGGGAATAAACACAGTTTTTCTTCCATAAGTATCCATAAAATATTTCTGAACGCTTTCTGAAAGAACAATAATCTCATCGGCAAACTTTACAGCTACTCTTTCTCCAAATTTTATATAGTCGCTAGCAAAACTGTTCCATTTAGCTCTTTGCCAATCGATACCGTGTATGGTTGCAATACACCTTTTTCCAAAAAATTTAGGAAGCCACAGCATGGCACAAGGTCCTTCCGCATGGAAATGAATGACATCATAGCTTGAAAATGCACAACACAATGCTGCCATAAATGAAGATGTCATAGCAGCAAGCCCCTTACAATTAACCGTAAAGACTGATTTGAGATTTATGCCTTTATACGCTTTCAAAGTGGCCCCATCAAATTCCTTTCCACTGACATGATGGCCAGAACGATTGTAACAAGTAACTGACTGCCCTTTTTGTACCAGCCGAACGCTGAGCTCTTCCACAACAATTTCAATGCCTCCCTCACGCGATGGAATGCGCTTATGCCCTAGCATTGCAATTTTTAACTGTTCTTTCATTTTTGAATACTCCTATATACATCTCAATCTCTCATGAAGAGATCCCGCGTATAAACTTTTTCTTTCACATCATCCAGACACCTGTTGTAGCGGTTTGCGATAATAGTCTGACTCTGCCTTTTGAATATGTTTAAATCGTTTACAACCACACTGCCAAAGAAGGTATCACCATCTTTTAAAGATGGTTCATAGATGATAACCGTGGCTCCCTTTGCCTTAATGCGCTTTATAATACCCTGAATAGAGCTCTGACGAAAGTTATCGGAATTAGATTTCATAGTCAAGCGATATACACCAATTGTAACCGACTTTTCCTGGGTTTTATCAAACTCATTATCCTCATCGTATCCATAATAACCAGACAGACGCAACACACGATCTGCAATAAAGTCCTTCCTTGTTTTATTGCTCTCAACGATTGCTTCAATCAGTTTTTCTGGAACATCAACGTAGTTTGCCAGTAATTGTTTAGTATCCTTGGGTAAGCAATAACCACCATAACCAAAGGAAGGATTGTTATAATGATTACCAATACGGGGCTCGAGGCAGACACCATCAATAATTTGTTTGCTATTCAGTCCTTTGCTTTCTGCATAAGTATCCAGTTCATTGAAATAAGCTACACGTAGTGCGAGATAGGTATTGGCAAAAAGCTTGACAGCTTCGGCTTCCGTAACTCCCATGAACAATGTGCTAACGTTTTTCTTGATTGCCCCCTCCTGCAACAGACTAGCAAACTCATATGCTGCATCAGCCAGACGTTTATCATTTAAATTAGTACCAACAATAATTCGACTCGGATACAAGTTATCATAAAGAGCCTTACTTTCACGCAGGAACTCCGGGCTAAAGAGAATGTTCGGATTACCTGTTTTCTCACAAATGAGTGCAGTATAACCGACTGGGATTGTTGATTTGATAACTATTATGGCGTTAGGATTGTACTTCATAACAAGCTTAATCACAGTCTCGACTGCAGACGTATCGAAGTATTGAGTAGTTGAATTATAATTTGTAGGGACTGCGATAACCACAAAATCTGCGGTACAATATGCCTCTCTGGCATCAAGCGTTGCAGTCAGATTCAACTCTTTCTCAGACAGATACCTCTCAATGTACTCGTCTTGAAGAGGGGATATTCTTTTATTGATCAGTTCCACTTTCTCTGGAATAATATCAACAGCCCAGACATTATGGCGCTGTGAAAGCAAAATAGCAATTGATAATCCTACATAACCGGTACCAGCAACGGCAATTGTATAATTTCTATTCATAATATTAACACCTTTTCCCAGCAAAGAAATTTTCTATTCTCTAATTTAATATCTAATGGTTTTAAGCACCAAATAGTTACGTATATAATCTGTTAAACCAGACCGCAATGTACTTTATATTGCAGATGATTTCAACTGACAACTTGATCGTATATTTAAGTACTAATCTTTACCTTCAAGTATCACTCGTGTTTACTCCAATTTTTACTTAAATCTTTCTCCTCAATCTATTACTAAACCTTTTAGTATTTATATTTTTTGATTTAGCATTAGACTCAACAGTTTCCAAACTCTCAAAGCTATCTATTTTTGTAAAGTATTTTCAACTAAATGTTGAATCTATTGATGTTTTTACTATCAACTGTGAAATTTGGCGGTAACATAAACCACATACATACCCCATTCAAACTATTGTGAAAAATGTACCAATTGACTCCGACACCGGATTATTCTAAAAAAAGTTTTTATTTCCGTGAGGCTATTTTACGATAATACCCCATAGTGTTTGACTATCAGATCATAACTGAAAATGGGGAGGAAATATTCGCAGTGGTATCAAAGAGTATTGTATTTAAGGTATCATTTATATCTAATAAAAGTGATGCATTTTTACCTTAGGTAAATCCCCTTAACTTATCTTTAAAACACATTTCTAGACCTGGTTTGTTTTATGATTTTTATCTATGTCTTTAATGAGTTCTGGATAGAATCTCCTCCAAATAATTGTTATTATTTGCACCAACCACCCTCACAAATCCCCACAACCATTCCCACACACCCTCTACATAGACCCCTTCTTATCAAAAACCACCCAAACCGTCTTAAACAAGGTCCTTATATCCAGCCCAATACTCCAATCCGTAATATAGTCCCTGTCCAGCTGGACGACTTCCTCAAAATCCGTTATCTCGCTTCTTCCGCTCACCTGCCACATTCCGGTGATCCCCGGCTTGATACTCAGCCTAGCTCGGTGATGCAGGTCGTACTTCTCCCATTCATCCACGGTGGGGGGCCTGGTGCCTACCAGGCTCATATCACCCTTTAGCACATTCCAGAACTGGGGGAAATCAATGGAGTATTTTCGGATAAAGTTCCCAATTCCCTTTGCTCCGCCGATGATCCGGGGATCGTTCTCTATTTTAAACATCATCCCGCCCTGTACGCGGTTCTGACTCATTAATTCCTTTTTGCGCTCCTCAGCATCCATATACATGCTTCGGAATTTATATAATTTAAACTTTTTTCCGTTCTTTCCGATCCGGACCTGGGAAAAGAATATTGGTCCCGGCGACTGGACGTAGATGCAGGGCGCCACTATAACAAACAGCAGGCCTGTTAATACACATCCTACAATCCCTCCCGCGATATCCATGGCCCGTTTGAAAAACGCCTGTTTCCATGAAGCCATGTTGATGCTGCTGGTCAGCACCGTATAGGTTCCCAAGCGCTCCACGTGCTGGATCTGGCCCTTCAGCCTTCCCATCTCAATCAGCTTCAAATGAACGGTAACTCCCATGTCTATAAAGCAGTCCATCAGTTCCTGGGGCAGCGGCATCTTCTTGGGAAGATTGACAAATACCTCGTCCACCCACTCCCGGCACACATACTCGGCAACGGAATCGCTGTTAGCAACAACTTCCACACCATTAATCCTCTGTCCGGCCCAATCCGCATCCAATAACGTGACGCCCACAATGCGGAAACACTCATAATTGTTCTGGCGGATACTCTCGACCGCTTCCTCCACCATATCTTTGGACGTGAGGATCAAAAGGGAACGCTTTCCCTTTCCCACATCTCCCCTTGTAAGCAGATATCTCTTCCAGAGGATCCTTGCTCCGTAGGAAAACACGGCATAGAATACCCCGGTCATTACCAATGTGATCCTGGAATATTCCTCCCCCTGCTGAGTCGCAAACAGATAAAAGGCGGCAATAAGTACCACCAGGCATACATGCTTGACAGCCGAAATCAGTTCCTTAAAATAGCCTCGTTTCAGCACATTCTTAAAGCTCTCGCCAAAAAATGTAACAAATATCTGAATGAACAGAAATACAAACACCATGTTGCGGTACAACTGGCTTTCGTATGGCCAGTGAAGCCCATGACGCACAAAATACGCTGCAACATATGCAAGCTGCAGACACAACGCATCTATCAAAGTAAAATCCAGATGCTTCATCCAGCCCTTATCCGCTTTTCGATACATTTTTTCCCACCACTCTTTTCCTCAAACCCCTGCTCCCTGTCCTATCCCTGTAGAACCGGGTACACGGCTTTATCAGTCATGTACCCCGGCCTGCATTTCTTCATGCTTTTAGTTCTTGTAAACTACGGATAATGTGCCAGATCCTGGAACATTAACAGCTACGGTCTTGGTAACCGGGTCCACCTTAAGGGCTGGAATCAGCTGCCACTGGCCGGTAGCGTTGTCGTAGAACAGTACCTGTACGTTAGCCAGGTTATCAACCAGGTTTGGAACATACAGGGATACTTCTACTGCACCTGTCTTAACAGCGCCTGTGTTTGCATCCATGGTAACAATGGCATGGGTGCCTGTCAGTGCGTTGTATCCGGTCAGGTCAAGGTTCTGTACAGCTTCTGTTAATGGCTTACCTGCATTGATATTGTTGATTGCAGATACTACATTCTCAGGAAGACCTACTGTTGCTGCTGTGCTTGCAGCAAATCCAACTGCTGTGTCGCCGATTACGGCCTGTCCCTTGGAGTTGGTTGTTACCTGCTGGCCTGTTGTGGTCACAGTGTCTACTGCAACACCGATCGTGCTGCCTGCTGGGCTTGCACTGGTGGTTGCTCCTGTGGTCTTGACGCCAGAGGGTGATACAGTTACTGTGGTGTTGGAACTGTTGGTTGTAGTGTTGGTTGTAGTTGTTGCAACAGAACCGGAATCAAGTCCGATGCTGCCGTCACTGGATGAACTTCCTGCTGCAAATGCCCATACCGGCTGTGAAGCCAGGGCTGCTGCCAGAACCAACGCTGCTACGTATTTCTTTTTCATATCCTTCACCTCTCCTTTCTTCTCTCCTAAAGAGTTTTTTATATTCAATAAACAGCATGTTTCCACACTGGATATTGCGCCTTTGTGTTTCCCGCTTATCACTTGCCTGATTCTTGCTTCCCGCAACTTACTCAAGCTCGCGGTAAAACAGTTCCAATATAACCGGGGTCAATGCATCTTTGTCCGCATAGAACTCATCATATCTTGGGGTTACTACCCCCTCACCCGGAACCGTGTAGAAATCTTCATCACTTAGCTTTCCATTCCCCACTGCATCCATTGCAATCTTGAGATACTGGTCTTTGGCCATATTGGTCACCATGTAGTCCTGGACCTTGTCGAACAGCCTGACCACCAGTCCGTTGTCGTGGGAAGCCCCCTTTTGTACGGTTTCAAAAAAGCTTTTGATATACTGCTGCTGCTGGTCCATGCGGAACAATGCCGAATGGTCCACATGGATATCCCTGAACCGGACAAATATCTCCGCCTGCTTTCCTTTAAGGGTTACTGTTTTCCCTTTGATCAGGGCCGGATCCCGTTTCTCCATCCCATCTGTCTCTATGGTCACGGCAACGCCCCCCACCTCGTCATTGAGCATTGAAATGGCGCTGGTATCAGCTGCCAGGTACCACTCTATTTTCAAGCCTCCAAGAAGCCCTGATACCGCCTCCACCATGTATTCACAGCTCTTTTCCCTGCCATCGCCGTATGCGTAGGCCAGGTTCAGGTGCTGCAGGTCCTTGCCCAGCTCATTGCCGCTTAGATCTGTCAGGGTAATATCTGTCATGGTGTCCCTGGGGATCATAAGTATTTTCAGTGTGTTGCGCACCGTGTCCTGGGCAATGAGGAACAGTCCATCGGCCTGTCCTCCGAATCCGGTGGTGGTCTTTTCTGTCATCTCGCCGGCCCGGTCCACACCCATGCACAGAATGGCTTTTACATAGCTGTTGCGCCTGTATTTCCTGCCGTTGTATGTAACGATATCGCCGCTGAACAGGTATGTGTCGTTCTGACCCCCTGACTGTCCCCCGGACTGGTTTGCAGACTGGGCAGCGTAGTTCCTGGCCGCAATCTCTGCTTCTATGGCTTTTCTCTGCCGGTACAGTCCGATGCCTGCCCAGATAAAAGCCACAATAGCCAGTGCCGCGATCCCGATTCCAATGCGGTAAACGGTAGTTCTATGGTTTCTCAGCCAACTCATGCCTCTGCCTTCTCGTATTTTTCATATTTCCCGTATTTTCCATATTTGCCGTACTTGGAGTATTTTCCATATTTACCGTAACGGCTGTAGTATTTGCTGTAATAACCGTTCCGCTCCATGCTCACTTTGTTGAGCACAACTCCCAGGATACGGCAGCCGCTCTTTTCCAGCTGTCCTTTTACCCTTTGCTCCAAACGGTAGCTGATGCAGCCGCTTTCCACCACCATCACGGCACCATCGCACTGTCTGGCCACAATGGCCCCATCGATCAGGTTTGCCATGGGCGGGGTATCTATGATCACGTAATCGTATGTCTTTTTCAGTTCCTGGACCATCTGTTCAAACAGATCCTCCTCCAGAAGCTCCGCCGGATTAGGTGAATACGGTCCCGCGAATACCATGCTCAGGTTCTCCACATTTGTATCATAGAGCACGTCCGCCAGCGTTTTCTGGCCGCTTAGATACTGGGACAGTCCATAAACCTCCGTCTCCAGCTGGTACCTGGATACCAGTACGGATTTTCTTATATCCGCATCAATCATCACTACCTTTTTCCCGATCTGGGCAAGGGAGGCGGCCATTGCAAATGTGATGTCGCTCTTTCCCTCATCGGGAAGGGAGCTGGTCAGCATAATGGTCCTGATACCGTTTCCGCAAAACTGTATATTGGTCCTCAGGGTCTTGATCGCCTCATTGTAGTGATAATCGTCCTTCATATCCCTGTTTAATGTTATGATCTGTTTCATGACGCTCTACCGCCCTTCTTTTTCCTTGATTTTCCAGTTCCCGTCTTGGGCTTTGACTTTCCCGAGATCATGGCTTCCTTGTCCTCAGGCTTTTCCCCTTCTCTCTCAGGCACGGAAGCCAGGACGGAAAGTCCCAGATACTTGGTTACGTCCTCCTCGGTACGGATGGTGTCGTTCATCACTACCTGGACCGTGATCAGGCCGCAGATCAGCACCGCACCCAGCAAGCCGCCGATCAATGCATTCTTGGCATTGCTGGGGCTGGATTTAAGGACAGGCACCTCGCCCTCCTCAATGAGTTTGGGCGGAACCATTTCCATGATATCTCCAATGTAGTCTGACGACACGGTTGCGATCTTGTCCGCGATCATCTTTGCCATGTTGGGATCCGGGTCTTCCACGGAAATGGAAAGGATACGCGTATCCTGGGGATTGTCAATGGTGACCTTTTCTTTCAAATCTTTGTATGTAAGGCCCAGTTCCATCTCATCGATCACCTGGTTTAACACCCTGCGGCTGGTGACGATTATCTTATAATCCTTGGTCAGCTGGCTGCCGATCTGCAGATCTGCCAGTGAAGTCAGCGTGGTCTCCTTGGAAAGGATGTAGACCATGGCTGTGGATTTGAACTGCGGTGTAAGGACAAACTTGCTGAACGCCCCTGCAACGCCTCCAAACAGCACGATAACGCCCAATATGATCCATATCCGGCGCCGGAACTCCCTCAGCAGTTCCAAGAGGTCGATCTCTATCTCGTCATCATCAAAATTCTTTTCCATACCTATCCCTATTCTCCTGTTTTTCTTTTTTGTAGTATTTTGTCCGCATTGCTGCTAACCAGGGCTCTTACCTCATGTTCGCCCATATGTTTTTCCAGCCACCGGAGGGATTCCTCCATGTCCGGCTTCCTGTAATCCATTCGGTGCATGTCTGTGCCAAGCATATGGATTCTGCCCTCCGCCACCTGTCTGCGGCACCACCGCACATCCCGGTTCCATATGCCGTTTCCCTCCAGGCTGCTGTAATTCATCTGAAGCCTGCAGCCGCATTGGATCAACTCTTCCACCCCGTCCCCTTCCCTCAGGCAGAAATAGCGCTCCACGTGGGCGATCACGGGTATGTATCTGGCCATGGTCATTTTCCTGACCGCCTGGTACATGCTGTGGTAGGACACCTGGGGATCAAACTCCACCAACACATACCTGGTGTTCTCCAGGGTCAGGGCCTTTCCCTGCTTTAGGTTTTCCACCAGACCTTCATGGAAATATGTTTCCTGTCCCAAACCTGTCTTAAAATCCGGCGCGATCCTGCCTGCCTCCTCTGACAGCCTTTCAGCCAGCTCATATATCTGGGGCGGCAGCCCCCTTCTGGAATAGTGGGGCGTGGCTATGATACAGCGCGTTCCCTGTTGATAAGCCGCCTCCAGCATCCTCCTGCTCTCGTCCCAATCCCTTGATCCATCATCGATTCCCGGCAGGATATGGGTGTGTATGTCAATGATTCCTGTCATGTCACTTCAACACTCCGTTGTATTTTCGGTACAGATTCTTCAGATAAGGCAATGTGTCCTCTGCCCAGGAATATTCAGGCATGTAGCTTCCTGAAAATAGGGTTCCATAATCGGGATTTCCCTCTATAAACTCATAAAAGTCACAGACAAATAACTCCGTGTCCACCGCATAGCTCCCCCTCTTCTTGATCAGTATCTTCTCGATCCCGTACTCTTCCAAGCTCCGGCGTAAACGGTGGTAGATAACCCTCAGATTATTCTTGGCTGTTTTTTCTTCCACATTTTCATACAGTAAATACGTCATCTGGGATAAGGATACGCTGCTTCCACGCTTTTCCACCAAAACCGCCAGCATCTCCTTTGCCTTGCTGCTGGGAAAATAAATCAGTTTGCCATTTACATAAACATCAAAGCCGTCAAAGGTCTTGACAAATATCCTCTCATTTTTCACCACCGACATCAGCGTTATTACTCCCGTTATTTCCAGCCGCATAGTACTGTTCTCTGTAAGGATATACCACCTAATTGCTTTCAGTTTCGTTACAGAACCGTTTCAATTATACGCGGCATGTAATTTTTTGTAGTTTTCTGGAAATATTGGGTATAATTTGTTAATTACACACATATAAAAAAAGAAGCTATCTTTTCAGACTGCTTCTTCTTTCTTTCCGGAAAACCTAATATTTTATTATTATTTACCTTTCTAAACATTTGATTCAGAATTTTCCTAAAATTCCTCCTCAAAATAATCCCTCATAAGACTTGACAGAGTTACCTCCGCCCAGCTGTACTCCGGCATATATTCACCTGCAAAGTAATTAGATGCGCCTTCTACCTGTCGCACCATATCATAACTGTCGCAGACAATCTGCTCCTTATTAACGGCATATGTACCTCTTCCCTTTATGACGATCTTCTCAATTCCGTACTTCTTAAGAGTTTGCTTCAGTCTGTGCCATGCCAGATGGACAGCCTGTTTGGCCGCTGCCTCATCCCGCTCTCCTTCTGATAGAACTCCTGCCAGATGGGCCAGCGTAACCGCCTTACCTCTCCAGTCCACAAGCACTGCCAGTAGCTCCTTGGCCTTACTGCTGGAAAAGTATATCAGCTCTCCCCTATAATACAGATCAAAGCCGCCAAAGGTTTTTACATATACTTTGTCCATATTAATATCAAACATGATGCATACTCACCTTTTATCCCACGTCTTAGGGACCAAGCGTCCCTTTATCTCCTCGCAGGGCCTCCCTGGCCCCTACCTATATGTTAACATAAACGACCAGCTAATTCCAGTAATATAACCCTAAATCCCGGAAATTTCCCCCTCCTTATTTTACATATAAATTATAATTTTTCAACATTTTTATGTACTTTCTCAAAAAGTTCCGTTAGCTTCCATTTACTGGGATTTTATAGTGAAAAAGAGGGCGCCGTATTGGCACGGCGCCCTCTTTTTCACTATGGTGAATTCTAAACTCTTATATCTCAAGATGCCGTCCAAGCTTCCTCAGGGCTTTGTCCGTTAACCGCATCCATCGATTGGATCCAATTAAATCTTCTTTTCTATTTTCCAACTACCTTGTAGGTTTCTTCAACAATCCGCTCCATGGCATTGAGGATATTTTCATACCCCGTACATCTGCACAGGTGCCCGGATATGAGTTTTCGCAGTTCCTCACGGTTATACCGCTTTCCGGTCCCTACTATCTCCACAGCCGACATGATCAGCCCGGGCGTACAGAACCCGCACTGCACGGCTGCTTCCTCTATAAATGCCTTCTGTATGGGGCTCAGCTCCCCGTTAGGCCCCTTTAGGCCCTCCACGGTCATAATGCGCCGTCCCTGCGCCCACATGGTCAGGTAAATGCAGCTGTCTATGGCCTCACCGTCAACCAACACGGTACAGGCACCGCACTCCCCCACCTCGCAGCCCTTTTTTACACTGGTCAGGCCCAGGCGGTTCCTCAATGTGTCCAGAAGGGATTCCCTTGGATCCACTGCCAACTCCACTTCTTTCCCATTGACGGTCATCTGCACAATATTAAGCATCCCATTCACCTCCTGCATTGATCACGGCCTGCTTCACAGCCCTTTTTCCCAGTTCCTCCACCAGCTGCAGGCGGAATTCCTTGGAAGCCCTCCAGCTGGAACGCGGACTTACTTCACTGAGAGCTCCTTTTCCCACCTTCTCAGCCAGGGCCTCCCCCGTCTCCATACCGATCACGGATTGCTCCGTCTCACGGCACCGGATGGGTGTGGGAGCTGCCACGCCATATCCCAGGCGCAGATCCTCAATGTGCTTTTTGTCCTCACCCAGCTTTACGGTCACGGCACAGCCCAGGGTAGCGATCTCCATTGCCCCCCTCTTTCCATATTTAATATAGTGGCCGCCGTAGCCTTCATAGTTTTCCTTCTTTATTTTAATTGAGGTCAGAAGCTCATCATGCGCCCTCACCGTTCTGCCGGGTCCGGTATACCATTCACTGATAGGCACTTCCCTGACGCCTGCCGGTCCCGTAAGGACCAGAATGGCATCCAGGCAGCAAAGGCTGCTTGCGCTGTCGGCGCTGGTCACTCCGTTGCACACATTTCCGCCCACGGTTCCGATGTTGCGCAGCTGGGGGCCTCCTGCCATATCCACTGCATCCCCCAGGATCGGAATATACTCCTGGATGATCTTATTGTTTGTAATATGGGAAAAGGTAGTGGCCGGGCCGATGACAATGGTACCGTCCTCCTCCATGGAAATGCCTTCCAGTTCCCTGATCCCATGTATGCTCACCAGGGAACAGCCTGCCAGCTTTCCTTCCCTGATCTTAATCAGTACATCGCTGCCTCCTGAGATCACAACCGCATCCGGGTCAGCAGAGAGAGCGCGCACTGCATCATCTATATCCTTTGCCTGGTAATATTTTTCAATATCATACATGCCTTACACCGCCCTTTCTATATTAATCCTGCTGCCTTAAAATGCTCCACCATTTTCTGGGGATCAAGGGGCAGAGAGTCCACTGCTACTCCGGTGGCATGAAGCACCGCATTGCGCACGGCCGGGGCAACCGGAATGGCCGGCGGCTCTCCCAGCGCCTTGTTGCCAAAGGGGCCTGTGGGATCGTCCAGCTCCACAAACTGGGCATTCAGATCCGGGGTGTCCATGGAGGTGGGCAGTTTATAATCCAGCAGGTTGTCATTTAACGGCCTTCCCTTTGCATCAAAGAGCAGCTGTTCGCTGAGCCCGTATCCCAGGCCCATGCTCATGCCGCCGTGTACCTGGGCAGCTGCCAGCTTGGGGTTAATGAGCGTCCCGCTGTCGTGGACATTAACAATGTTGGTCACTTTTACTTTGCCTAACGGCATATCTACTTCCACCTCGGCAAAGCACACACCTGTGGCAAAGGTGTTGATCTTGCAGTGGCTGGTGGCCTCCGCCGTGATGTGCACGGAACGGTCCAGGCTGTAAAACGCCGTGGTTGCCAGTTCTTCCATGGAAAGAAGCTGCTGTCTTGTCTCCTGATCCACCACATAGTTTGCCTCTATATCCAGTGTGTCCTGAGGTCTGCCCAGCATGTAGGCGCCGTAGTCCAGGATCTTTTCCTTCAGGACCGCGCCGGTCTTTTTCACTGCCATGCCGCTTACATAGGTCTGTCTGGAGGCATAGGCTCCTGTGTCAAAGGGTGTTACATCCGTGTCCTGGGTGGACATGATATTGACCTTATCCTCTGTGATACCGGTCACCTCCGCCGCCATCTGGGTAAACACAGTGTCGGCTCCCTGGCCGATCTCCGTGGCTCCCATCTGAAGCTGCATGGAACCGTCCTGATTCAGTATCATACGGCATGCCGCTGTTTCCAGGGAAATGGGGTAGACTCCTGTCTTATAACAGAAGATTGCCATTCCGATTCCTTTTCTCACAGGTCCTGTCTGGTTTTCATATTCTTTGCGTTTCTCATCCCAGCGGATAAACTCCCGGCCCTTTTCCATACAAGCTTCCAGGCCGTATGAATTACATTTTACATGGGTGTGGGGATCCTCGTATCCCGCCTGCATGCAGTTCTTTTTCCTGAACTCCAAGGGGTCCATGTGCAGGGCCAGGGCCAGGTCATCCGCCATGCACTCTGCTGCAAATGCCGCCTGGGGAATGCCGTATCCTCTCATGGCGCCGCCCGTGGTAATGTTGGTGTAAACAGTGTAGGCATCGGACTCCAGCACTTTTTCATCCCTGTATATCTGCTTAAATTCATTGGATGAGTTGGCCACGATCGCATGGGCGTGGGATGCATATCCTCCCTGGTTGGAATAAGCTTCCAGTTTCCTGGCCACCAGTGTCCCGTCCTTTCTGGCCGCTGCCTTTACCTTAAGTTCAATGGCATGGCGCACACGGGTACATCCCAGGGTTTCCTCCCTGGACAGTTCCAGCCTTACGCCCCTGCCTCCCACCTGTGTGGTGAGAAATGCATTCAGCGGCTCATAGAGCACATCCTGCTTATTGCCAAATCCGCCGCCGATGTACGGCTTGATAACACGGATCCTGCCCATGGGCAGCCCCAGCGCCTGGCTGATCACCCGGCGCACGATATGGGGGATCTGGGTGGAGGTTGTGACAATGATCCTGTCATTCTCCATGTAAGCAAATGAAACCGGGGTCTCAATATGGCAGTGCTGCACGCTCTGGGTCCTGTAGTCCTTATCAATGACCACCAGCCCTTCCTCTTTTACAGCCTCCTCGTAGGTCCCCTCTCCCACCTTAAACGCGGAATGGGCGATCACATTTCCCGGCTTTTCATCATGAAGGCGGGCGGCTCCCTCTGCCATGGCTGCTTCCACTGTGAGCAGGGGCTCATACTCCTCATACTCCACCTTTACCTTGCGCGCTGCCCTGGCGGCCGCTATCTCATCCTCTGCTATGACAGCGGCAATATCATCCCCGTACACCCTTACCCGGGTGTTCAGAAGCTTCCTGTCGGCAATATCCTGATGGGCTGTTTCCACGGACCACGGATGGCCCGGGGTCGGGAATTGGATATCCGGCACATCAAAGCATGTGACGATCTTCACCACCCCCGGAACTGCAAGCGCTTCCTTCAGGTCAAAGCTTTTTACCACGCCGTTGGCAATGGTGCTGTGCACCACCTTGGCCACCAGAAGCCCCTTCGGCTCTAAGTCAGCCGTATACCTGGCATTACCGGTAACCTTATCCTTTGCATCAACGCGGGTCATGTTATTACCAATTCCCATTCCATCCTCCTCCTTGCATTGAGCACTTAGCGCCTGTATTTTGGGCGCTTATGTGCGAAAGCACTTCGCCATACTTTGCGAGGTCTCTTCAAGCTTAGTATGGCTGAAGTTTCCTTTGCTGCACTTGGCGCCTGTATTATAGGCGCTTATGTGCGAAAGCACTTCGCCATACTTTGCGTAACATTAAATCAGTACATATTTCAGAACAAACAGCACGGCCAGAACGTACATCAGCAGGCTGATCTTCTTCTCTTTTGCATGGCCGGTAGCCAGGTTGATCACTACGTAAGAGATAACGCCCATTGCAATACCTTCGGAAATACTGTACATAAACGGCATTGCGATGATTGCGATATAGCTTGGGATTGCCTCTGTGAAATCATTAAAATCAATTTTCAGTATGGATGACACCATCAGGAAGCCTACTATGATCAGAGCCGGAGCCGTTGCAAAGGACGGAATGGCTAGGAAGATAGGTGACAGGAACAGGGACAGTCCAAAGAACAGGGCTGCTACCACGGATGTAAGACCGGTCCTTCCGCCTTCAGCAACACCGGATGCGCTCTCCACAAAGGTGGTGGTGGTGGATGTGCCGAATACCGCGCCTAAGGATGTACCAACCGCATCCGCCATCAGGGCACCTTTGATCTTCGGAAGCTTTCCGTCTTTATCCAGCATATCTGCCTTGGAAGCCACGCCGATCAGGGTTCCCAGTGTATCGAACATATCCACAAACAGGAACGCGAACATGATGGTGATAAAGTTAAAGGACAGGATTCCTGAGAAATCCATCTTAAAGAAGGTTGGCGCCATGCTCTGGATGCCGAATCCGCTGGAAAAGTCCGGCAGTACGCTGAACATTCCCAGATCTGCGTTTGGCTGGTACAGTCCCGTAACCTCACAGATGATGCCCAACAGCCAGGTAATCAGGATTCCCCAAAGGATATTTCCCTTTACATTCTTAACCACCAGTATACCTGTGATCAGCACGCCGACCAGTGCCAGGAGGACCGTAATCCCCACTGAACTGAATGTTCCTGCTTCCAGGGAACCCTTGAAGGAGAACACGGAAACAAGGGTTGCGCTCTCCACTACGATCTTTGCGTTCTGAAGGCCGATGAAAGCGATAAAGAGTCCGATACCTGCGGAAACCGCATGTTTTAAGTTCATTGGTATTGCGTTAAAGATTGCTTCACGGACACTGGTCAATGACAGGGCGATGAAAATAAGGCCTTCAACAAATACGGCTGCCAGGGCCATTTCCCATGAATAACCCATCTGAAGCACTACGGTGTATGCAAAGTATGCGTTAAGTCCCATACCTGGTGCAAGTACAAAGGGATAGTTTGCAAAAGCTGCCATTAACAAGGTTGCAATCAGGGACGCCAGGGCGGTTGCGGTAAAGACCGCGCCCCGGTCCATTCCGGTCGCACTTAAGATGTTTGGATTAACTGCCAGTATGTAAGCCATTGTCATGAAAGTGGTGATTCCTGCGATAATCTCTGTCTTTACATCGGTGTGATTTTCTTTTAGGTGAAATACTCGTTCTAAGAAACCCTGCTCTGCCTTGTTCTCCATACTTCATACCTCCTTGATTTGAATACCTATAGTTTCACTTCTATAATAAAGAACGTTTTCCCCTATTCGTTCTCTTTACACATATTCAGTTTTAATGGAACGGTACAGTGTTAGATCGTGCCTAGAAAACATTGCTTCCCGACACATACTTTGCATCAATATGGCGCTCATCTGAAAGATAGATAAAACGCTCCAGCCGTTCCTTAACACCTAATGGCTGGGGATGCTTAAGGCTCTGGTCATTAAGAACCACTGCATCAAACTCATATCCTTCCTCAAAGCTTCCCACCTTTCCAAAGAAGGCTCCACCCCCCACGGTTCCCAGGTAGAACGCCTCCTCCACAGTAAGCGGCTTCAGGCTTTCATCCACCAGCCTCCAGCGAAGTTTTGACACCTGGACGGCATCTGCCATGGCCCGGAATATGGATTCCCCTACGCCTCCGGCCACATCCGTGCCAAGTCCCACCCTGATTCCCTGGTCCAGATAAGTCCTGACCGGCGCAATCCCCGATGACAGGTTGGTGTTGGACTGGGGACAATGGGCAACAAACACGCCGTTATCCCGCATCCGGCTCACTTCCTCATGGGACGGCCACACACAGTGGGCCATAATGGTTCTTACCCCATTTCCAAAGAGTCCGAAATGGTCATATGCATCACCGTAAAACTCAGACCATGGGCAAAGCTCCTGAACCCATGAAATCTCCCCCCGGTTTTCGGACAGATGGGACTGCATGGGCAGGTCGTACCTGGCCTGGATCTCTTTCAGGCGTTCCATGAGTTCATCTGAACAGGTGGGAATAAAGCGGGGTGTGAGGATAGGCATTGTGTTCTTATACCTGCCCTCAATGTCCTCCAGCCATCTGATCGTTTCTTCCGCTGATGCCTCCGGCCCTTCTTCCACCAGGAAATCCGGGCTGTTGCGGTCCATATTCACCTTTCCCACCATGGTCTTTAATCCTGTTTCCTCCATCAGGTCCATGAGTATTTCCGTGGCATCCCTGTGAAGGGTGGCAAATATACATGCCCTTGTTGTCGCGCTGCGCTTCATGTTATCCGCAAATATGGAATATGCTTTTTTTGCATATTCATTGTCTTTGTACTTAGCTTCCTCCGGGAATGTCCGTGTGTTCAGCCATTCCAGCAGTTCAAGATCCATGCCCAATCCCCTGAATGAATACTGTGGCGCATGGAGATGCAGGTCCACAAGTCCCGGCACGATCAGCCGGTCTCCATAATCTGTCAGGGGTAATGCTGCATACATCTCAGGAAGCTCTCTGTACACTCCGGCTGACCTGCCATCCATACATACCGCATACCCCTGCTCTGCTATCTTAAGGGTCTGGGCATCCTGGCTGTAGCAGATATTGCCTTTTAATACAAAATTCTCTGCCATATGCTCCTCCTGTTCTGGATTGCGTGCGGTTTTGCTGTCCGCACACATACTTGTATCCACCTGACCAGCGGCAGGCCCGGGCTTTTATATGATTTTTTACATACAAAAAAACCACCGCTGTGCCTAAGGTTTCACAACTGTCTGTCCCCAGTGCCCCGGGCAGTACCAGATGTGAAAACTTATAGTCAACTATTACGGTAGTTGGTAGAAACGCTCAACCTATTTTGAGCATATATAAGTTTTGAATACTTATACGTCTATTTAGTTGTATCATCTTCTGACACTTTGAGTCTATCACAATAGACAACTGGATGTCAATACGCCGCCACTTTTTTGTGCATTTTCTACATTTTGAATAAATTTTCTGATAAATCTTTGAATAAAACAGAAAATCTTTGTTAATTGTCGATATTCTCAAAAAAGTATAACGATTCCTTTTTCTAACAATAACTTGTCCCGTGTGATCAGCTTATATCGCTGTTCAGGCCGCACCGATATGGTATATGCACATCTTCTTAGGCCAGTTTACAAGAAGCAATTAGGGATCAATCGTGTTGCAGGGTGGCGTTGGCCTTCATTCTACATAGGATGGAGGTGATGTCTATGAAACATTTCGATTTTAAAGACCTTATGGCTTTTGGAATGTTTATTTTAGCATTGCTGACATCCATTTATTTGATTTGTCACTAGCTTAACATAGAAAAACCACCCCAAAACTTGACCGGTTGGAGGGTGGTTTTTCTATACTCATAATCAGGTCACCCCCTTGTGGGCGGTTGTTCCTCTTTATGTCTATATCATAACAGATTTCAGCTATCTATTTAAGAATTTTTTACAGTTTGTAGTTTTGCCTTACCATAACCCTTTGGCTTTCTTCGCCATATCAATACTGCATTTCTACAGCGCATCTTCCAGCCTTTTTATTTTATCCCGTTCCCCGATCACCACCAGGGTATCTCCTTCCGCCAGGGTATAATCCGGGGTGATATCCGTGGTAAGCCATCCGCCGCGGCTGATGGCAATGATATTTACGCCGTAGCGGTTGCGAAGCTGTGCTTCCAGGACCGTCTGTCCGGCCAGCCGGGAGGTAAGCTTAAATTCCGAAATATCAATGTTATGGTCCAGTTCAAAGAGATTAAATACCCTTTTGGAAATAAGGCGTTTTGCAAGGCGCAGGGCCATATCCTTTTCCGGATACACCACCTGGGCTCCGATCTTTTCAAGTATTTCTCCCTGTTCCGGGCTATTGGCCTTGGCCACCACCTGGGGGACCCCCAGATTGATCACATTCAGGGTCGTAAGGATGCTCACATCCACCTTATCCCCGATACAGACCACCACCACGTCACAGTTCTGGATCCCGGTTTCCCTGAGGGTCTCCTTCTGCAAATCCTTTACCACATATGCATGCTCGGTAAAATTGCGGATCTGCCTGACCTTTTCCTCATTGCAGTCCAGAACCATGATCTCCTTTCCGGCTTCCGCCAGCGTAGACGCCAGGGCGCTTCCAAAGCGGCCTAATCCGATAATTCCATATGACAGTTCTTCTGCCTGTTTACGTGCCATCATTACTTTCCTCCTCGCTATGAGCACTTAGGGACCGTACCTTGGTCCCTTACGTGCGATGCATGTCATCTCCACTTGGCGCGGTCTTCCACAAGCCTAGTGGAGTGGCTCGCTATGAGCACTTAGGGACCGTATCTTGGTCCCTAAGTGCGATGGGACTCATCCGATGGATATGCTTCCCTCAGGGAAGGATACGGATGTATCCGGCTTAAAAATCCAGATAGTGACAATTGTCAATGGTCCAAGCCTTCCGATGTACATGATCAGGACCTCCAACAGCTTGCTTAAGGGGCTCAGCCCGGGTGTGATGCCGGTGGACAGTCCCACGGTGCCAAAGGCGGATGTGATCTCCAGCATGATGTCCTCAAAGGGAAGCCCCGGTTCCAGCACACACATGCACAGAATACCGGAGATCACCACCAGGGATGACAGGGCTGTCACGATCGCGGCTTTATAAAAGGCCTCCTGGGGTATCTTGTAGTGAAATGCATGGGGCTGGGTGTTGGTGGCAGCTCCCTTTATGGTGTGGAACAGAGTAAACAAGGTGCTGGTCTTGATCCCGCCTCCTGTGGACCCAGGTGATGCACCGATAAACATCAGCACAGTAACGGTCAAAAGTCCCGCCGTGGTAAAATCACTTAAGGGAAATGTGGTAAATCCCGCTGTTCTGGCTGAAACACTGGTAAAAAAAGCGCCCAGCCATGTGATGTCCTCTGTGAGCCGCAGCAGCACGGTCCCCACTGCCAGCAGGATCAGAGTAGTGACGATCACTGCTTTGGAATGAAGACAGAGTTTTTTAAATGAACGTTTTCCCGCAATGTCCATGATTACCAGGAATCCCAGGCCGCCAAATATAATAAGGCCGGAGGTGGTAAGGTTTAACAGGATATTATCTTTATACCCTGTCAGATTCTGAAGCCCTCCCAGAATGTCAAAGCCTGAATTGTTAAATGCAGCCACCGAATGGAACAGGCTGATCCCCAGAGCCTTTAAAGGGGGATAATCCCTGGAAAACACAAGATAGCTGAGAACAGCGCCCGCCCCCTCAAAACACAGGGTGGTCTTTAGTACATTCTTTACAATGCATACGATCCCTTTTCCCGAATCCAGGTTCATGGCCTCTTTTATCAGCAGACGTTCCTTCAGGTTCACCCTGCGTCCAAGTGCCAGGATCACGCCCACTCCCACGGATGTCACTCCCAGACCGCCGACCTGTATCAGAAAGGCGACAATGGCCTGACCCAGGGCCGTGTACGTGTCCGCGGTGTCCACTGCGATCAGTCCGGTTACACATACTGCGCTGGTGGATGTAAACAGGGCGTCCACATAATGAAGATTGACCCCCGGCTTCACGCACACGGGCAGCATTAAGAGAAATGACCCAGTCAGGATCACTGCCATAAAGCCCAATGCTATGATCCTGGCAGGGGTTTGTTTTTCTATGGATTTCATATCATCAACTCCTCCTGTTGGCTAAAGCTTATCACGGAAGGCATAAAACAGGTATAATGGAAAGGGCCAGCCTATAAAGATTATGTAAAGAAATATCCAAATCCCTGTTGATTGCCTGGGGATTGTGCTATAATTATTTCAGTGTACTCTCGGAGTTTCCTGGTACTCAGATTTGCGAGATGATTTTTTGTCGGTTGTACATAAATTTATGAGGCGTACACGGTGTGTACATTGAATCAATTTATGTGCGGCTGGCGGGAAATCAGCCGCAAAGATGGGTGCCGCGGAGACTCCGAGAGTACACTTCACTGTAAAGGAGGCATTTGATCCATGAAGTTACTACATATTGGGCACACGCTCAAGCATACCAGATGCACGGACACCATGATCACGGTTTCTGTGCTGGCGCTGTCAACAGCCTTAGGGTTCCTGTTTGAGGAGATGGGCCTGCCGCAGACTAATATCATTACCGTATATATCCTGGGTGTCCTGGTTGTGGCCGCCCTTACCGCCAGCCGGTGGTACAGCACAGCCGCTTCCCTTGCCAGCATCCTTTTGTTCAACTATATCTTCACAGAGCCCATGTTTGCGTTTAAAGCAGATGATGCGGGCACGCAGCTTACACTGCTGATCACATTCCTGGCCGCTGTTTTTACCAGCTCCTACGCGGTCCAGATCAAGGAAAATGCCCGCATATCCAGACAGGATGCCTACCGCTCCGGCGTGATCCTGGACACCAGCCAGATGCTTCAAAAGGCCGGAAACCAGGAGGATATTCTGAGAACTGCGGCCATCCAGCTGAACAAACTTTTAAAACGGGACATTGCCTGCTTTCAGGCGGATGCACGCGGACTGTGTTCCCCTGTGGGATTTACGGAATTCTCAGAACATCCCGACAGCCGCGGACCTTCTCCTGAGACCCTGGAGGAAATGACCGCTGCCAGGAAGTGCTATATGGGGCACTGCGAGACAGGAGCGACCACACAGATCCTGTCCACCGCCGCGTTCCACTATCTTCCGGTAAAAAGCTGCGACCTGGTGTACGCAGTAATGGGGATCCGGGTTGGCCTTGTGGTTCCTGACGACTTTGAGAACAGCCTGGCCATTGCGATCCTGAACCAGTGCGCCACAGCCCTTGAAAAGGAATACATCTCCCGCAAAAGGGAGGAGGAGGCAGCCATGGCCCAGGCAGAACAGTTCCGAAGCAATCTGCTGCGCTCCATTTCCCATGATCTGCGCACCCCTCTTACCAGCATTTCCGGCAACGCCGGGGTCCTTATGAATGACGCGGACAGCCTAGACCATGAGCACAGGCAGCGTATATATAAGGATATCCATGATGATTCCATGTGGCTTATCAGCCTGGTGGAAAATCTGCTCTCCATTACCAGGGTAGAGGGCGGGGCTGTACAGCTGCACATGGAGACTGAACTGTTGGAGGAGATCATCGATGAAGCCATGCGCCATATTCACAGGCGCCATGAAAGCCGCAAGGTCCGGGTGACCCAGGAGGGAGATTATATCCTGGTCAGTGTGGACGCCCAGCTCATCATCCAGGTGGTCACCAACCTGGTGGATAACGCCATCAAATATACCCCTGAAAACTCTGATATTACGGTGAAAAGTTATCAGAGGGGAAATTGTGCTATAATTGAAGTTACGGATAACGGTCCGGGAATACCGGATGATTCCAAAGAAAAGATTTTCCAGATGTTCTATACCACAGGCTACAAATCTGCTGACGGAAAACGCGGCATGGGCCTGGGGCTGCCCCTGTGCAGGGCGATCCTGAATGCACACAAGGGAACCATTGAGGTTCTGGATCACACGCCTTCCGGAAGCATATTCCGGATCACATTACCTGCTGAGGAGGTTTCCATCCATGAATAAAACCGGAATATTGATCATAGAAGATGACAAAGCGATCAAGAACCTGATCGCCACCACCCTGGAGATGCACGATTACCACTATATGTGGGCTGACAAGGGGGAGCAGGGAATCCTGAGCGCGGCTTCCCAGCGGCCCGATATTATACTACTGGACCTGGGGCTGCCTGATATGGACGGGGTGGATGTAATTAAGAAAATCCGTTCCTGGTCCAAGATCCCCATTATCGTCATCAGCGCCAGGAGCGAGGATGACGACAAGATAGCTGCCCTGGACGCTGGTGCGGATGATTATCTCACCAAACCCTTCTCAGTGGATGAGCTGCTGGCCAGGCTTCGCACTACCCAAAGGCGGCTCAGCTATATGCAGAGCCTGAAGGAGGATCAGTCCTCCACCTTTATCAACGGAGGCCTGATTATCGACTATGCGGCCGGCTATGCCACCCTGGACGGTGAAGAGCTCCACCTGACCCCATACGAATACAAACTCCTGTGCCTCCTGGCCCACAATGTAGGCAAGGTCCTGACCCATTCCTATATCACCAGGGAAATCTGGGGCGCTGCCTGGGAGGGGGATGTGGCCTCCCTGCGGGTATTTATGGCTTCGCTTAGGAAGAAAATCGAGAGAACCCCGTCACAGCCCCAGTACATACAGACCCACGTGGGAGTCGGATACCGGATGCTCAGGCAGTGACGGAGCATCGGGCAGAATTCAGTTAGTGGCCATCAATCCCTTCACCGCCCAGTCATACATATCCATGGCCTGCTGAAAATTCACATCTGCCTGGGCCTTGGCTGCCGCCCCGTCCAGATAGGATGATCTGGCTTCCAGGTATTCCTGTCTGGAGAGCATGCCCAGGTCCATCTTGTTGGAAGCGGCCTTCCACTCTGCCTCCCGGGCTGCCTGGGCCGTTACAGCGCTCTGCCACATGGTGCGTCCGGCCAGAACATTTTGGTACAGTGTATCCATCTGGCCGTACATGGTTGCTTCGCCCTCCTCAATTGTCCGTTGGCGGACATGGTGCTCTTTAATGGTTCCTCCGGAGGAGCTGCCCCTCTGCTGTCTCAGTTCGTAGTTATTCCCAAGGGCTCTCCACTTATCCGCCTCCAGGGTGATCCCATCCACACGGCTCTGATCCGGAACGGGTAACATGCCGATCTGGACCTGGGAATCCCCGGGATATCCCGTAACCATCAGAAGTTCCTTCCTGACACGCTCCATATCATCCTGAAGGGACTGTGCCTTGTTGGCTGCCGCTGTTGCTGCCTTTCCCGCCTCATCCGCCGCTGCCTGGGATACCATTCCAAGGCCGGCCTGACGCATTGCTTTCTCGTATTTCCCCTGCATAAGCTCGGCTTCTGCAAGGGCGCCTTCCTGCTCTGCCCTGAGACTGTGGTAAGTCCCCATAAGGCTCTGGGCGGTCCATATCATGGTATCTTCCATCCTGCGCAGGGACATGGTGCTGGAACTTCCCTTGGCTGAGCGGATCTGCTTATCCATATCCTTTGCAGCCTCCTCCAGGACCTTTGCCTGGGCCCTGTAATTGCTTGCCCCATCGGAATCCCCATTTTTCTCCATATCTTCCGCTTCCTCCCGCAGGCGGCGTCTTGTTTCCATCATCTCTTCCCTTGCGGATTCATAACGTCCCAGCCTGGTTTCATACAGGGTCCGCTCCATCTGGACCTGGGGAGAATAGGTTTTTACCAACTCCGGCAAATCGCTGTACTGGATGGCCTGGGCTCCCCAGGCCGTCTGGCCACTACTGCTCACAGCCCCTGCCGCGGAAAATGCCAGGCAGGCGCTCATCAATGCCGGAACGATTCGTCTGATCCTGACCATATCATGCTCCCTCCGTCTGCGCCAGTCCATTCACAGACCACCGGTAATCCTCCATGGCCTGTCTGAACCTGAGTCCGGCCACATCATTTGAAGACTGTTTGGATGCCAGCCCGTCCCGCTGCTGCAGGTACTCGTTTCTGGAAATAGTGCCAAGGCTGTAGCGGCGTTCAGCTGCCTGGGCATTTCTCACCGCCAGCTCCAGCTCCCCCCGTGTCTGGTCATAGTCTGCCTGAGCCTGTTTTAAAAGCTTATACTTGGCTTCCACATCCGCCTCAATCTGCCGGCGTCCGCTTTCTACCTTGCGCTCCATCACATCATACTGGTTTCCCACACCGGTATATTTCAGGCGGCGTTCGTTGGCCGCCTGGGTGTAATTGGTGGTTTTGGCTCTTTCCTTATCAGCTGCCAGATCAATGGAATCCACCTCACCGGAATCAGGTACAACGATCTCCTGAATATCCGGCCGGGCATCATAGCTCCAGCCCGTCATAACGCACAGTTCCCTGCGGAGGGCGTCCATCTCCTTTTCATTGGTCTGGATTGCCGCCTGGGCTGCTTCCGCCTTCTCCTGGGCGGACAGAAGCTCAGCCTGGGTCACCATGCCCTGGCCTGCTTTCACTGCCGCTGACTGATACTGGGAAAGGGCTGTGGCTGCCGCTTCCTCAAGGGCGGGCATTGCTTTAAATTTCTGCCAATAGGAGTTCATCTTGGCCTGGGCTTCCTTTACAAGGGATGCCTCCTGCCTGTCATATTCCAGTTTCTTTACATAGCCGTCTTCGTTCTGGGAATCCGCCATGTCCTGGTTCTGCTCGGCCTGAAGCCGGGCGCCGATCGCACCTGCCGCCATACTGCCGTATCCAGGCTGGTCCTCGTCCGTGGCGTCCATCATCTTATCACTGGAATCGTAAAGCTTATCCGCCATGTCCTGATAGGCATTTTTCATATCGTCATGGTCCTTGCCCCTGTACTCGTCATACTCTATCCTGTTATTGATCACAGTCACATTATACTCATGAATCAGGTCCGCCAATTCATCATATTCCAGCACATTGTCGCGAAGGGACGCCCACTTTTCCCCAGTATAGGCAAACTCCGGACTGGCCCAGGCAGTAAACGGTGCCGCTGCACTGACGGACACCGCCAGAAACATGGCGCCAAGACAGGTGCCATGATGTCTCAGGCGCGCCCGGATCCTCCTTTTGTCCTTCCTGCTGTTATCTATCATTAACAAACCTCTTTTCTAATAAAAACCTTTCTTCTGTTACCTTCCTGTTACTCATAGCGCAGCGCGTCAATGGGGTCTGACTTAGCTGCCTTGGACGCGGGATAAAGTCCAAAGAAAATACCCACCACCGCTGAAAAGGATACGGCCACAAGGATGACTCCCGGCTTTATAATGACCGGCATTCCCAGTGCCAGGCCTCCCAGGGACACAAGCCCCACGCCCATGACCACGCCTATGATCCCGCCGCAGGCCGACAGGATTGCCGACTCTGTGAGAAACTGGATCAGCACATCCTGCGTCCTGGCCCCCAGGGCCTTTCTGATACCGATCTCCCTGGTCCGCTCCGTAACGGATACCAGCATGATATTCATGATGCCGATGCCGCCTACCAGAAGGGAAATGGCTGCAATACCGCCAACTGCCATGGACAGGCCTCCCATCATGGCATCCACCGAGGTCATCTCCTGCATGGCCGTGTACATGTACATATCCTCCGCCTGCCTGCCGTGCATCTTGGCCGCATATGCCTTAAACTGTTCAAAGAACTGGTCCAGGTTCACATCATCCTTGGCATATACGTGAAGCTGGTAGAAATAGTCATTGGGCCAGGTGAGAAGGGTATATGGTATGAACGCAGCCCCTTTATCGCTGTTGCTGCCGCCCATCATCAGTGCCTGGAAGGCATTGACATTCTTCCGGTACACGCCCACCACTGTAAAATCCTCCGTGCTGCCGTATATGGTGGTGCGGAATGATTTTCCCACTGCATTCTCTATGCCAAAGAGCTTCAGGGCGCTGTCCGTGTCCATGACCACATTTTTCTTCCTGCCAAGTATATCTCCCTCATTCAGATACCGGCCGTAAACCATGTTCACCGGCTGTACATCCTGGTAATTATAGTCAATCCCCTGAAACTCAAACTTGATCTTGGTACGCTTGTAACTGGCGTCAGCGCTGGTATAGGCGCTGCTGTCAATGTAAGCGACTTCATCTTTGAATGCCTCCCTGGCCCGCTCCATCTCATCTAATGTAAAATAATCGCTCTGCCTTACATCATCCAGCCAGTAACCAACGGATACATATGCCTGGGTAATGCCCACGTCCTTGTACAGGTCTGCAAAAAGCCCTCTCATGGTATCCCCAATGGATACAATGGATATAACAGAACCAATACCGATTATAATGCCCAGCATGGTGAGGGCGGAACGCATCTTGTTTGCGCGGATGGCGGAAAATGCCATCTTCATATTCTCAATCAGCATCCTCTGCCTCCTTTCCGGAGCCGCAGGCACGCGTTCCATGGAAATCGTCCCCATGGACATTCAGCGTGTCGCTCTGTATCTGCCCATCGCTGAACCGGATAACCCGGTCCGCAAATGCGGCTATGTCTTCCTCATGGGTAACCACCACCACGGTGGCCCCTTCCTGGTGCAGCTGGCTGAACAGCTCCATGATCTCAATGGAGGAAGCCGTATCCAGGTTGCCTGTTGGCTCATCAGCCAGGATCAGGGGCGGTTCGTTGGCCAAAGCCCTTGCAATGGCCACCCTCTGCCTCTGTCCTCCTGAGAGCTCGTTGGGCATATGGTCCTGTCTTGTCCCCAGGCCCACCCGCTCCAGCAGCATTCCGGCCCTCTGGAGACGCTTTGCCTTTGGTACCCTGGCATAAGTCATGGGCAGCTCCACATTTTTAAGAGCCGATGTCCTGGAAATCAGGTTAAAGGACTGGAACACAAACCCTATCTTCCGGTTCCTGATATCGGACAGCTCATCCGGTGTCATCTCCGCCACATCCACGCCATCCAGGTAATAATGTCCCAGCGTAGGGCGGTCCAGGCACCCCAGAATATTCATAAGGGTGGATTTTCCAGAACCGGAATGCCCCATAATGGCCACAAACTCGCCCCGGTCTATGGTGAGGTTGATCTTCTTAAGTCCCAGAACCTTGATGGCTCCGGTATCATATATCTTTACCAGGTTTTCCAGCTTGAGCAGGGGACCGTCCCCGGCCTCCTGGTGCGGGGCATGAAGGGGAAGGAGCAGCCGCCTGAGCCAGGCCGGGTGTATGTGCGGCGCCAGGCGGAAAGTGATTTTTTTATATGTATATCCCTGGGTAAATCCCTTTTGAAAGCCCTGTTTTATTTTGTCTATTTTCATTGGACGCCTCCTGCTACTGCGGGCGCACGATCACATCCGCGCCATCCACCATCATGGGATTGGGATTCTGGATGACCTGCATGCCCTCTTCCAGTACCGTATCGTCCGTTGGTATCACTTCCACTAACACATCACCGTCCACGCCAATGGTAACCGGTATGCGCTTGACCTTCAAATCCTGCACAATGGCAATATATGTAGTGTCCCCGTCATCCAGAAGGGCGGTTGTCGGAACCACAAATGCATCCTCCGACTCCTTGATCAGCAGTTCCGCCTTGGCTGTAATGCCGGCGATCAGCTTTGTGTCCTGCCCATCCACACGGATGGTAGTGGGGATGACCCGCTCCGTGGAGCCGCCTCCCTTTTCCTCGCCGGTGGGCGATATCTTGATCACCTCGCCGTTTACCGTGCCGCCGTCCAGGATGTCTGCGCTGATCACAGCCGACTGTCCCACCTTTACCTTTCCGATGGAGAACTCGCTGACCTTGATCTCCAGTTCCAATTGTTCCAGGTTCTCTATGCTGAATATAGGTTTGTCATCTTCCACCTTGTCGGCAAACTGACCCACCTTGGAATTGACCCTGACGACCGTACCGTCAATGGTACTTTTGATCTGGGTATTTTCCAGTTCTTCCATCTTCTTTTCCAGGTCATACCGGGCATTTTCTATCTGAAGTTCATATGACTTATCCGCCACGCCCTTTCCATTGACCACCGTATAGCCATCCATGGTGCGCTTTGCATCATTTAACGCATTGGCGCTGGCCTCCAGATCCATCTGGGAAATATCCCCGGTGGCAAACAGCTGGCTGTTGCGGCTGTGGTCCATGCCGGCCTTCTGGAAATCCTGTACCGCTTTCTCATATCCCAGAGCAGCTTC
>Ga0129314_1000125_pt1 | contig 100375 bp, 75 predicted proteins | sample O1111metagenome_FD_94431 | JGI IMG/M metagenome (GOLD analysis project Ga0129314, IMG submission 94431) | Orangutan individual fecal microbial communities from fecal samples from Wisconsin, USA - O1111 metagenome | ecosystem: Host-associated > Mammals > Digestive system > Large intestine >...
AAATTCCCTGCATCCTGGAGAAAAGAATTTCGTATGTCCAATCTCATTACCCCTGATTTATGTGTCAGGATGGGCATTTTAGCCGTTACTGTAACTTCGTTCAATTCTTTTATTTTCAGATAAATATTCCCTACGTTGGTATAAGAATCCTCAATATAAACAACTGTATCTTTTACAGCGTATTCAACGGAGTTTATTCTCAGAATGAATTGTTTTTCTTCGATATTCTCAAGTTCGATGTTGAAAACACCATTTGTAAAAGTTCCGCCATCTATAAAAGCAGAATCTTTTACAGACAACAAGGAAACATTGAAATAATCATCTTTGTTATCTTTGAAATTATCTACTTCTCCCTTTATCACCCATTTGGATTGGCAATAACTACCGTCAATGTTGACTAAAAAAAACAAAACGGGAATGATACATCTACACGTTATGTGGAAAGTATTTATATATTGCAACATTACAACTGTTTATTATGCGTTAGATAGACAATTTCCAGATATTTTTCAATCCCATCTTCATCAATAGGACAGACATTATAAGGCAATCCTTTATGAATAAAATCCCAACGATACAAATTACAGCCGCCATTACAAATTGGAAAGATTTTGCACTCCAGGCATTTGGAATCCGAAAATTTGTCTGTTCCCAATATATATTCCGCAACTAATCCATCGTTTGTTACTCCATCGATAACGTTTCCAATAACTTTTTCTTCTACCCCAATGTCGACCCAACATTTGTACAATAGTCCCTGAGGATCAATCACAAAAGTATTTTCATATATTGCAGTACATGATCCTACTACCTGTTTCGGATGAAAATTAATATTCTTGAAATCATGTTTATAAAATAAATCCTGAAAAAACTGAGACTTGTCTTTAGGACTCAAACAAGGGAGTTTACAAAGGCCATGATCCTGAACAAATGCGGGATAAATACTGTAATTTTTCCCTTTCCATCTATCTTCAAATTCTTTATACATTTTGGGGAAATCTTCCCTATTGTCTTTATAAATATTTGCTCTTATACCCACCATACAGTCAGGCATTTTATCCAATATTAAATCAATATTGGATAAAATGGTATGATAAGTAGGGATTCCTGATTTGTGAATTCTGGTTTTATTGTGAGTTTCAGGACTTCCATCAATTGTTATTTGAACATATTCCAATTTGTTTTCCGCAAAAAAATCACACATTTCTTCTGTAAAAAGATAACCATTGGTCACCATTGAGTGACTTACTAATGGAACCTCAGATTCTTCTTTAATTTTTTTTAGAATGGACTTTATTGTATGATACGCAATTAATGGTTCTCCTCCGTGCCAACACAAGTCTATGCCCGAACAGTAATCTTTAAAAGAATTTATAAATGCAATAACATCATGTTGAATTTTTTCAGTCATCTGGTTATTCGGAAGATTTGCTTCATAACAATAAGGACATGAAAAGTTGCAAGCCAGTGTAGGAGCTAATACAATTCCTAAAGAACTATTTTTAAAAGATTTCAAGTATCTTACATATTTTTGTTCAGTAATTACGTTATTATCCTCGTATTCATTGACAATAATTTTGTTTTTTATGAAATAACTTAATTCGTCGGGGCGAATATCATCTATTTTTGAATTATTTGCTTCAATTTTTCTTAATTCGTTGAATAAAACTTCTGACACTTTGATAAAAACTCCGCTTCTTGAATTATACAAAAGAAAGCCTTGAGTGGGGGAATTTATCAAATAATTATATTTAGACCATTTCATTTTCATTTGTTTTTTTATGTATTACAATAAACACCATCTTTAGATGTGATATAACCATATCGATTATATACTCCCTTTTCTGAAAAAAGCAACATAAAACATCCAATATTACTGAGGAGAATGTGATTTCAGCAATTATTTTACTTAAAAAGAGAAAGGTTTGTTTTTTATACAAATCTTTCTCTTATTTAGAAACTATTTTGAATTTTTTCATCAATTGTTATTTAGCAATTTTTTATGGATTTGGATTTTCATTTATTGAAATAGAGCAAACTACTTGAAAGAAATGAAAATTCGAAGGCGCAAAAAAGGCAAAAACAAGATGAAAGAGTGAAAAAATAAGCATAAAATAATTACTCGTAAAATTCAAAACAGTTTTTTAGATTAAAATGCCGAAATTTGCAATTGAGTATTATCATCAATTATCCCGGTAGGATCGCAACTTACACCTTTTTCACAACGGATTGCTGCTACGTTAGTCCCCCCTCTGATTTTGTCTAATTCCGCTGTTAAAAAGTCAGTAGCGGGAAAAATTTCCTCGAACCGAACCGCTTCTTTAGAATTTTTCATCACACATTTATTTTAAAAAATAGTTTTTTACTTATTTTTCGGAATAACTTCCGATTATTATTCACTAAAATTCCATCAGATATATATCTTTTTCACAGAATATCTATCGAGCATATCATAAACATCATAGTTTTTACCCGTTAGCTACTATCTTTCACTGATCTGGGCGGTTTCCGGTAAAATCCATTATTCCCCACCCCGTGGGTGTTTGAAATTACCGTGTGTTGTGCTAACTTTGCAGTGCCTTTTCTTGTAAGTTTGGTTAAACATCAAAGTTGATTGGTCTCAATCTGGCGTGTTTCGCTTTCCTGGCAAGGGAAGGCTTTTTTCTGTCCGCACCGGCGGTTTCTGAGGCCGCCGGACTTGTTTGCTGTTGTCCTTCTTTAAAAACCCGTTCGTTGTAAGGGATCCCTCGACACCACTGTGAAGACACCTTTCATCGGTAGGTGAAGACACCTTTCATCGGTAGGTGAAGGGTGCCTCTACAATGACACGGAGAATCAGTCGATAACCACCGGTTCCGAAAACGTGGTGGAACGGGGTTGTTTGAGCAATCTGTTCGACGTGGTGAACTGCGTGGTTACCGTGAGCTCATATTCTCCGGCGGCGAGGGATGCCGGCACCATGATAAGGAGGCGCGAGGGCTCGTTGAGCACAATATCGGCCGCATCGAGACTTACCGTTTCCAGCGTGTCGATATTGCGGAAGGTTACCCCCACGGCGGGATCGTCGCCCGCGATTTTCAGGTAGGAGCCTTTCAGTTCGGCGTTGCGCCCGCGGGTAAGCGTGCCGTCGGTGGCGCCTGTGGTGCTGTCGGTAAGGGAGTAGATGGCGATGGGGTCGGACTGTTCGCCCAGTATCTCCACCACGGTGTCGGCAAGGGCTTTGCGCAGTTCCATGCCCTGATTCATTGCCACATATACGCTGTTCACGGCGGGGTTCCACGTGCGGTCGCGGAACACGCCTTTTATCACCGGGCGCATATATACCAGTCCGGTATTCACGTTGTATCCGCCCAGCACCCTTTCCGCCACTTTGCGGTTGAAGCGGGTAATGATGTCGACAGCCGTTTCGGCCTTGATTTCCATGCCTTCCTTTTGCAGGTCCTTCATAATGTTGGCAATGGTGAGGCTACCGTTGGTAACGGGTACGGCCATGTAGTCGCTCTTGTCTTCGGTGAGCGGGTTGGCGCGCAGCCATGCGTTTAACTTATTCATAGTCGGTCTGTTTTTTCCCCGTTGCCGGGGAGGGTTATTGTCTCCGGCCGGAGGCATTCCGGCCTAAATCTCAAAATCACCATACATCGAGCCAAAACTGTTGCTGAACGTGATGGTGTATGTGCCTGGCGGCAGCCCCGAAAGCGGAATAAACGCCTGTGACTGTGTAGAGGTGTTTACCGTCGCTTCATATACCGTGCCGCCCACACCATTGGTGAGCGTAACTTGCAGGTCGCCGACATCCTTGTGGAAGAAGGCCACCACAACATTGCCCTGCACTCCGGCCGTAATCACATCGCCGCCGGAACGAAGGCCGGGTCCCGGATCTAATTTCCCTTTTAAGTCGATCGGGTCTATTTCGTGGACTTTTTTGCTGTCGGGATAAGCAAATATCCCGCTATTTACCGTGACCGGAAAAAACAACCATCCAGCACATAGTGCGCACAATACGATTTTTTTTACTTGCATAGTTGTATCTGTTTTTATAGTGAGAAATTCTATCCTAAACCTAAATAATCTATTTTTCCCGTGCAACAGGATACTGACAGGTACAAAAATTTAACTGTGCACACCAATATAATCACCTGATAAACAGTATATATAAAAACAAGAATACAAAGCGATATAAAATTTTAACGAGTGAAGTTAAAGGCTGAGCGCTTTCCGTAACACAGAGCAGAAATCGGCTCCTATCTTTTTATTGAGTCCGGTGCGAGCCTTGTAAATGGTATGTTCGCTCAGATTGAGAGCAAAAGCTACTTCCTGCACACTCAGTCCGGCATATGATAAAAGGCACACATTGTATTCGGCCTCTGAAAGTGTGGGGTAGTGCTGCCTGATAAAAGGTCGTAGTGAGGGATTAAGGTATTCCACTGTTTGCCGTATATCCTTCCACGGCGTTTTTGTGTTTTCATCGAATAGAATTTCATCCAGGCTATCGAACAAAGGTTGATATGTTTTTTGCTCTTTTTCGCTCATCATGTATTTCAGTTGTATTGTATCCTTCAATACATCTAACTTCCACTGCAACGTTTCCTTCAATATTGTTTCTTTCAACTTCTCCGCGGACAACAGGTCTTTCGTGGTTTCATGTAACGTATTTACACTCTCCTGCATTTTCAGTTTAGCCGATCTTTCCTTCAGCATCCTCCAGAAGAGAAACAAAAAGGCGGTTGCCACAACCAGCAATACACCCATCAACCCCATCAGCCATTGCTGAAAACGGATAAATCGCTGATTATAGAGGTTCTGCTGTTGCTCGTAATTGTATTTCTGCTCTATTTCGTAAACCGATTGATCTTTCCGGTCTTCCATAATCCGGTTAAGGCTGTGTATCCGTTTATTCTGATAACCGAATGCTTCATTGTTATTCCCCCTTTCCTTTTCCCACTCAGCCAAAAACCTGTAAGCGCTTGCCTTGATGTAATTGTTAGCGGATGAATCAACGCTATTCTTCAATTTTTCAGTATAGAAGACTGCCGAATCCTGTTGTCCCATTTGCGAATATAATTCTGCAAAATTCAAATGGTACCGGGCTTGATCTTTCTTGTCCTTGTTATATTGGTAGGATTGACGGAAATACCTTTCGGCCTCATCATATTGTCCTATTTGTTGATATGCCACGCCTACATTTTGTGCCAATACACTTTGTAATATTTCATCATTTACAGGTTTTGCAGCGTTCAATCCCTTCTGAAAATAGAAAAATGCGCTATCGGGATTTTTATCCAGCAGGAACATCCGTCCCACAGCGCTTAAGCTATATGCCTTTTGTTCAGGCTGCGCACTGTAGAATCGGGCTGCGTTCTTATAGCTTTCCAACGCTCTGGGATACAAATCTTGCACTGCAAACAAATCTCCAAGATTATATTGTATCAATCCTTTCAAGGCCTGATCGGTTGTTTTTGCGGCAGATGTTTCCGCCTCTTTATAATACCGTATGGCCTTTCCGTATTCCTTCTGCTCGCGGTACACGCAACCGCTGTAGAACCAAGCCAAAGCAGTTATGCGAGGATCCTTATCCCCGGTTGAATAGTAATCTCTCGCCCGGAAGATCAGTGTATCCCCATGTATGGGACGCCCGGTCTTATATTTGGCCTGCACCTGTGTTACCAGAAAACGCATATAGCCTCCACGACTGAGACTCTGTTCGGGGTAGAAAATAGAATCGATTAACCGCATGGCGCTGTCGGGATTGTTTTCCACAAGGCGCTCCGCCTCCACCAATAGTCTGGGTGCTTCGGGTTGGGGATTACAGGCTCCGAAGAAAAATAACCCGGTGATTATCAAGATATGAATGATGACACGTACCATATTTAAAGGAAAATTTACATACTGTAAAAGTAGCCAATCTTTCCTACTACACCAAACATAACAAACGAAAAATCAGATACCTTAAAGAACGTAGGATATCAGTTAGTCTGCTGATTAATGGTGACTTTATTTTTGACCGATTATTATTCCGTCACATATCTTCCATAGAAAGGCATTTAGATGCAATTTCGTACTTAAATAATGCTTTCCTTCTCAATGTTTCTACTTTCAACGCAAATAAATCGGGTCTAAAATTTTTGGATTGTCTCTTCACTTCCGCCACTAACGCTTTTTTTTCTCCGAAATACAAGCCTACTATGTCTATCTCCGATTGATCATCATTGCCTGTTCCTTGCCACCAAGAACCGATCTCTGCAAACTCTCCACTCTCCATCATTTGTTGACGGAAATATGTTTCTAATGCTAAACCTGAGAAAGTGGGATAATCCTTTATAATAATATCGGCCAACCGATCAAAATTCCTTATCTCTATAAGACTCTGGTATTTGATGAAGTACCTGAACCAGAAACGCAAAAACATGTCTGACACATCATAACGCACAGTTTGTGAACCCTCTTTGGAAAATATGGGACGTTTCTTCTTTACCAAATCATAATCCTCTTCCAACCGTTTCAACTGTCCCCCCAAACTTATCCCCCCCATAAGTGCTTCCATCCCAGCTAAAGTATTTTGTCCATTGGAGATCGCTGAAAGAATGGAAAAATAATTTCCATATCTTTTACCGAACTCCTGTATAAGCAAGCCTTGCCCTTCTGTCAGGAAAGAAGAATCAGGTTGTAACATAAAGCCTACCATGCTTTTCATATCAGTACATCCATGATCCATAAACAACTCAATATACTTAGGCACACCTCCTGTAAATGTATAAAGAGCCAATAAATCATCTTTGGTATAATCCGGTTTATAATCGGACAAAATCTCTTTTAAAACTGTAGTGGGAAAAGGAATCAATTTCATGATACTGTCCGCACGACCGTATAAAGGCTCCTTGGAATCTTTAAAAATCTCGTTCATAAGCGTATAAACCGAACCGCTCACAATGAGATTAACGTGACTTTGCTTTCTTAGCCTATCCCAAGTATCCTGCATCAAGCTGTAGACCTCTTTATTGATATAATAAAAGTCCTGAAATTCATCTATTATCAAGTTGTATTTCAAGCGTGTACCCAAGTCCATCAAGAAATGAAACAATTCAGCAAATTTTGTAAATTCGGGTGCATAAATATCCAATGATTGTCGAATTTCTACGGTAAACCTCTGACACAGATCCGCTTCATTGCTCCTGCTGACAAAAAGATACACGGTAGGCGAGCCTTTGCAACTTTCGAAGATAAGGCTGGTCTTACCGATACGACGTCGACCTGTAAGCACTGTCATTTGAGAGTGTACTGAGAACGATACCTGACGTATCTTTTCCAATGACATTAATTCTTTCTCCCTATTATAGAATTTCATACGATTATTTGATTTTTTTACATCAAGGTGTATGGAACTCGCTTTTAATCATACACTCTTGGGTGTAATGATATTCATGCTCGTTTCATCTCTCTAATTTTTTTTATTTATCCAATCTCACAATAAATTTTGCAGCCGTAAATTTTACAGCTGTAAAATTTACAACCGTAAAGTTTACCATCCACAAAAATAGACTAATTTTCCACTGCAACAAAATAAAATGAGAAATTTATTGAAGATTCTACAAGTTACAAATGCCCTGAATATCAAAAGATTTTTCACTGATCAATAATGATTCCTTTCGCTTCTATCAGCAATTCGCGCGCCACATGCGCTATATTATAAATAAGCCTTACCCTTCTGTTTCCGGGGTCATTCATCATCACTTCCATCTGCTCATCCCAACAGTTTGCTTTTTGAAGATAAGATGCTATCTGCGCCTCATCGGCCTGACGGGTTAGCATTTCGGAAACCAACCGGAGTACATCACTCACATCACGGCAAAAATCGAGTTCTTTCTCTGACAGGTCTTCTGCTGATTTATGTACACCCAAAGCGGAAATATAAGATAATAGGGCGTGGTTCAGATTGGTAAGATTAAAAGCCCTGTCCTGGTTTCGGCGTACATTTTTAGGTTCCAGCCGCATCCATTTCCAGGCGGAAGTAAGCGCATTGTCGGCATTGTAAGCGGTACGCCGGTTATGAAGGTAGGCCTCTTCGGTAATAGTACCGTCATAGATGCTCTCGAAATAACGCCTGCTCTTTACCACCGCATTCAGCAGTAATCCCGGGAGTTGCCTGTACTGCCAGTTGGGCCAGATAAAGCGTACCGACAGATATGCCAATACGCCACCTACTATTGTATCGATCACCCTCGGAAAGATTACCGCAATTCCCTCGTTAGCGAGAAGATCGAACGCTCCCATCACAAATGTGGTAATAAAAATAACGGCAATCGTATAATTTTGTTTTAACCAATAGAAGAAGAGGTAGATGGAGCCGATCATCAACAGGATATGCCCCGGAACCGTCGGCAACAGTTGTGTCAATGCCACCCCGGCAACGACTCCCAGCAAAGTCCCGAACAACCGGTGAAACAAGCGGAGCCGGGTAGCGCTGTAAGTCTGTTGAAAGACGATCAGCGATGTCATCAGTATCCACGACCCTTTCCCTAAATTCAAATAAAGCATGATACCATATCCCAATAGCCAGCTCAGGGTGAGCCTTACGGCAAAACGAAACCGTGGATGGGCCGGATTCAGTAAAGTCTTCAAGGTATTTCTCTCCGGCTTGCGGGAGTGAAAGACAGTCACATCTATCTGTCCGATGGTTTTCTCTTCCTCGCGAAGGTTTATTTCCATCCCTGTCAGGTTCCTCATCAGCAGCGACAAAGTGAGCCAATGCGATTCATCCTTTTCAGCTTCGAGCATTGTCTGCAAGGCCGATATCGTCCATTTCAACGATAGTGGATGTTTATAGGGTTGATCAGTCAGCAACGAGTCGGCATAAAGATGCGCCGCCGATGCGATTTCCCGCATCAGTTTGCCGAATCCATCCAGCAACTCGATATTTTTCACCTGGCGGGAGAGCAGATCGTACTGTTCATGGCTCGAGATGGCCCTTTCCTGCATGGCTTGAAGCAGGAACCATATACGGTAATAATGATCTACTGTCTGTAGTGCTTCTTGATTACTTTCCCCCGAAAAACTATAGAGGTCCTGCTTGCAAGCCTCTATCTGCTGTGCCAGTTCTATATTTTTTTGTGCCAACTGGTTTCTGAGGGTTACCTGTATCTGGGGATCACTGGGGAACAGGTTTGCCTTCAGGTCGATATACTCCGCCAAAGAGTGAAAGCCACGGGCCAGTTGCTGCTGCAATAACCGGTAGGGTCTGAAATACAACAACGAGATAGAGACAAGGGAATAAATGAATGCACCTATGGTGAGGAGTACCGGCTGATAATACCATTCCAGATTATTGCCATCGGCCCCCAGCATGGTGTAAACGATAATCAGCATGGCACCAAAAGTTACACCCTGTAACCGGGAATCAATGCCGCCGACCAGTATCAGCGAAAACGACATCACTGCCAATACGACTGCGAACCATGCCGGATGGGGTAGAAAAATAGTCACCAGGCTACTGGCGACAAAGAATAAAAGCAACGCTATGGCAGCCGATTTAATACGCCCGACGGGATGCACATCGGTCTCCCCCAATGCCATCGCGACCACACCCAGCGCCAGAGTAGTACCGATAAATGAATTATGGAATATCAGCTCGGCGGGGATCAGTAGGAAAGCGATGGATACGGTCACCTTTAATGCCCACAAATGATCGGGGTTTTTCCAGAACGTATTGATCCAAATGTCGGCTATCCTACCTTTTATCGGTTCTACTCCATTACTCATCTCTTTATCTTTTACCATATCTATGTAGGAAATTACCAATTACCAATTACCAATTACCAATTACCAAATTACTAATGACTAATTAATTGGTACACCAAACATTAACAAATCATCAAATCACCACATTAACAAATCATAACGTTACATCTACCCTAAAAGCACCGAGAAGGGCATCAGGATGATCCCGATAGGTAAAACGATGGACATACTCCACACGTAAAAGCCCAAGAATATTGGTGATACCGATGGTTCCTTCCACATAAGGAACATTGTCGTATCGATGTGAAACGGATGGAAAGTGGTACAGTCCACTCGGAGAAACCGCCGGATTGTTTTTATCACTCAGCCGGCCATGGGCAACCCTTAATGAGGCCAGTTCCCTTAATTGCAACATGTCTGCGACCGGCATTTTTGCCAACAGGAGATCATCTCCCACAAAAGTCATCCGCAGGGTGTATTGCTCGTCGGCCACAAATTCCAATGGACGGTTCAGGAAAAAGAAGTTATTCTCAATATGGTACCGGTATCGTTGATTAGGATATACCAATAATGGGAAAGGCACTTTATCCCATATCTTCATCACTTCTCCTACCACATCCAAACGGCCGGCATATCCCAGTAAAAAACGCTTCTGGGCTGAAAACTCAGTCCTGTGATATGCTACTTCACCACCCATAAAACCATCAACACCTATCATATGGGAAAGGAAAAAGACCGGAGAAGTTATCTCCAAAGGTATTCTCTTCCGTTTCTGCTGATGATAGGCCTCTCTCACCGAATAGCGCAGTAGTACACCTACATCGGTAGTATTTAATTCGCCCCTTGTAAGGACTTTGCCCTCTTCAAAATCCTGGTCGAATTGCAATTTTCCCTGGGGGACTAACCGTGACCGTCTCACCCGGAATGTGTGTGCCAATCCGTTTTTATACTCCTTCTCATAATTAAGCTCTGCAAAATTACGATAGGTCGCTTCATTCTTTGATCGCCTGTAAGTGATCAGTAGCAGGTCGTTCAGGGCATAAGGATGCATATCCCCGGGAGAATAGAGATCGTTTTCATACACCAATCTCAGGTTGTTTTTCGGGAACTCATCCTCATGATAGGCTTTTTTGTTGAATGAGTAGATGGCCTCACCACGGTATTTAAGCTGTTGGTCCCTGAAACCATATGCCAGGTATCCCTTCACGAAAAAGTGGGGACTCAACCTGGAATTGGAGGCAATACCTGCCCTGAGCCGGATTCCTTCAATAGGGTTATAAGTGGGAATAGTCTGTATCCTTCCAAAGTCGAACCGGTTAGTTTCCGAATCTCCGAGCGGAATCCAGTCGTTTGTCACGAACTTTACCGCTCTGGCAAGAAACGCACCGAAGGCTCCTGAATTCACGGCTATACTATCCTGTATCGCACGAACTCTATCCACATAGTCGTCCGGTTCCAGCGCCACGATCAGTCTCTCCGTTTCGTGCTCATCCAAAGAAAGGGACATCAGTTGGAATCCCTCCCTTGCGACCATCAGTCGCCTGTCGGTAATTGAATCGGGAACAGAAAGCGAAAATTCTCCTGTATTATCGGCTACGGTTCCGATAGAGGTTCCCTGGATAAAGAGTGCTGCATAAGGTACCGGAGTGTGATACTTTGCATCCGTCACCACCCCTTTGAGTAGCGTGTTTTGTCCAAATACCGAAACACCGGCACTTATCAAAAACAGGAAAAACAATATTGAAATTTTTTTCATCTTCTCCGGTTTTAAAACCAAGAACCAAGCATTCCAGAACGTTTTTACCGTTCAAAAAATACGTTGAAACCTTTGTTTCTTAAGAGAGCCAAGACTTTTTAAATGAAAAGTGAAAAATGAATTTTCAACTTCTTCACTACTTAACTAATTAGCACTACTTGTCCCGACTTGTCAGGATCACCAAATCAGCAAATCGTTAAATCATCACAGTTTCCTGTAACGCACCCTTTTCGGCTCTTCGTTCCCGAGTCGCATCTTCTTGTTTTCCTCATACTCGCTGTAGGAACCCTCAAAATAGAATACCTCAGAATTGCCTTCGAAAGCGAGGATATGGGTACAGATACGATCCAGGAACCAACGGTCGTGCGAGATCACTACGGCACATCCGGCAAAGTTGTCCAACCCTTCCTCCAATGCACGCAAAGTGTTCACATCGATATCGTTAGTCGGTTCGTCGAGCAACAGTACGTTAGCGCCTGCTTTAAGTGTCAGTGCCAGATGGAGGCGGTTCCGTTCACCACCCGACAGTACACCGCACAGTTTTTCCTGGTCGGCACCCGAGAAGTTAAATCGGGAAAGATAAGCGCGGGCATTGATCTCTTTTCCGCCTACGCGTACAAATTCCGAACCACCGGAGACGACCTGGTAAACTGTCTTCTCAGGGTCGATGGCTTCGTGTGCCTGATCCACATAAGCTGTTACCACCGTTTCGCCCACCTCAAATTTTCCCGCATCCGGGGTTTCCATCCCTTGAATGAGTCTGAAGAGGGTGGTTTTTCCCGCACCGTTGGGACCAATTACCCCCACAATACCGTTGGGCGGCAACATAAAGTTCAGGTTATCGAATAACAACTTGTCACCGAATGCTTTTTTCACGTTTATCGCTTCAATCACCTTATTTCCCAACCGGGGGCCGTTCGGAATAAAGAGCTCCAGTTTTTCTTCCCGCTCCCTCTGATCCTCGTTCAGCAACCTCTCATAAGAGTTCAGACGCGCTTTTCCTTTTGCCTGGCGTGCCTTGGGTGCCAGATTGATCCATTCCAACTCCCGCTCCAGCGTCTTACGGCGCTTGCTCACCTGCTTCTCCTCCTGCTCCATCCGCTTGGTCTTCTGTTCGAGCCATGAGGTATAATTTCCTTTCCAGGGTATCCCCTCGCCCCGATCCAGTTCGAGGATCCAACCTGCCACATGATCGAGGAAGTAACGGTCGTGCGTGATACAGATCACTGTACCTTTGTACTGCTGAAGGTGTTGTTCCAGCCAGTCGATCGATTCGGCGTCAAGGTGGTTGGTCGGCTCATCCAGCAACAACACATCCGGTTCCTGCAGCAACAGTCTGCAAAGCGCCACCCGACGGCGTTCACCTCCCGACAATTCACGTACCGGTTGTTCTTCAGGAGGGCAGCGCAAGGCATCCATTGCCCGTTCCAGCCGGTTATCTATATTCCACGCGTCGGCAGCATCCAGTTTATCCTGCAATTCGGCCTGACGGGCGAAGAGGGAATTCATCTTCTCCTCGTCCTCATAATACTCAGGAAGTCCGAATTTCAGGTTGATCTCTTCATATTCGTTCAGCAGATCCATCACAGGCTGTACACCTTCACGGACAATTTCAATCACCGTTTTATCGGCATCCAGCGCAGGGTCCTGTTCCAGGTAACCGACCGAGAAGCTTTTATCGGATACTACTTCACCCTGATACTCTTTCTCTATTCCGGCAATGATCTTCAACAGCGTCGACTTTCCCGAGCCGTTCAGACCGATAATACCGATCTTGGCACCATAAAAAAAGGAGAGGTAAATATCTTTCAATACTTGTTTGTGTGGCGGAAACGTTTTGCTCACGCCAACCATGGAAAAAATAATCTTTTTATCGTCGGACATATTATTTAATTACAAATTACAAATTACCAATTACAAATTATTAATTACTAACAACTTATAACTATTACTAATTGATTTGCTGATTTGATTTGTTTCGATTGATTCATAATCCTCATTCACGTGGCTTGTGGACCAAATAACCACTGGGCATAAATCTGAAACGGAGCACAAAGATAATGAACATTTTCGTTAAGTAATACGAACAGAAACAAACTTGTTTGTATTATGCCGTTACGAGAATTGGAAATCTAGAAGCTAAAGCGACTCAAAATGACTAATGAAATTGAACTATTCTGTTATGTCAAACGGGGAGAGAGTAAGCTTGTAATGCTTTTTGAGTTGCTTTTGCTCCTTCCTCTACCAATTCAGTATATTTTTTAAAGTTGAAGATACTGTAATCACCCGCAGGAACCTCAATCATAAGATCAGGCTTAATCTCTATACAGCTCTTTCTGATATTGGTCTGAACAATCATGGCAGCCGAGTCCATCAAAAGAGAGAATTTATTGTATGTTTTCAGCACATTCTTTTTTGCACCTACAGACACTCCAATCAGAATATCATCAGTCGTACGAGAAACTTTGTCCAACGGCAATGGATTCAATAACCCACCATCGATTAAAGACATATTATTAAATTCATACGGTTTAAAGATAAAAGGTAGGGAAATGGATGCCCGTAAAGCATCAATAATTTTTCCTTGGTTGAAAATAACTTCTTGTTGATTCAATATATTTGTCGCAACTGCAGTAAACGGTATTTTCAGATCCTCAATCTTGGTATCGGAAAATATTTGCTCCATCTTTTTATACATTTTCCTTCCACCAATAATGCCTTTCCGACTTAAGCTGAAATCAACGAATTGGAAAATAGTCTTTATGTTAATATTGCAAAGGACTTCTTTACATTCATTCCAATAACCCGAAGCAAAAGCGGCCCCCACAAAAGCTCCCATTGAACAACCCGCGACAGAAGAAATAGAATAATTTTGTCTGATTAACTCTTCTATAACACCAATATGAGCTAATCCTCTTGCACCACCTGTTGCCAAAACCAAAGCCACTTTTTTACCCTTCTGCATAATTATAAGAGATATTAATATCTAATTTTCATCTATTTTAATCCCCTGTATCTGGATCATCCGGTACTAAAGTACAAAAAATCCATATTGTGAAGTGAAAATTTATGCTTAATCACGGCTCAGGCAATATCCAAAGAATTTCTATAGGCCACCCTTTCGCTTTCATTGAAAGCTTTTCCCTGATCCGACAAAAGAGCTGATTCCTTTTGCTTAAAAACACAACCTTAGGTCATTTATCTATTTTATATGGCGTCAACAGAAGAAAGAACAAGTGATGGTAAGCTTCATCATTTGTCATATACATCGCCCGTAAGTTCGGGCGATGGAAATACAAAATGGCGCTTTTTTAGATTATCTTATTGAAGTGTTCCTTATCATTATTCATCTTGATCTTTTAACGCGGACAATACCCGGATCCCAGGAAACCACTGAGGACTGTAACCGGTATTCGTTCATCTCTCATAATTATTTTTTCTCCTTTTGTAAGATGATTTTTTAATATACTTTTGTTTGACCTTTGCCAAAACAATGCAAATGTAATAAAATATCAAATGAAACAATATTGCATTTATAAAATATTATTCTACTTTTGTGCTGGGAATGTTATTTTGATTACATTAGCTTAACAAAAAAGTTCATGCGTGAGAACAATTCTCATGCCCGTTTCAGAAAAACTTCGTATAAAAATGAATAATAAAGCACTAACAACAAGCAATTTGATTTTTTCCTATAACAGGTCGATTACATTCGGTTTTCCCGATATCGACTGCGCGCCGGGGAATCACTGCATCATTATGGGGCCGTCGGGCTGCGGAAAAACAACCTTTCTGCATCTTATTGCCGGATTGTTAAAGCCTGATTCGGGAGAAGTGATTATCCAAGGTATCGATACCGTCCGGTTACATAGTGGTGAAGCCGATCGGTTCCGGGGAAAAAATATCGGGATCATCTACCAGAAACCGCACTTTATACAATGGCTGACGGCTTTTGAAAATTTACAGATCGCACGTTATCTCAATAATCTGGCAACGGAAAATGAAGATATAAACCACCTGCTTCGTTCTTTAAATCTGGAAGACAAAGCAAAGAGCAAGCCGTCACAAATGAGCCAGGGAGAATTACAACGCTTGTCGATTGCACGGGCAGTGATCAATAAGCCCGCCCTTATCCTGGCCGATGAACCGACATCGAGCCTCGACGATAAAAATTGCGAGGAGGCATTGAATCTACTCAAACGCCAAGCAGAGGAACTGCAGGCAAGCCTTGTGATCGCCACCCACGATAAACGGTTGCTGGATCATTTTCCAAACAGGATTTTCTTATAAAACTCTTCAGGGACTACCCCTCCACGACAAAGAATTGTCTCATTTTAATTTATGCACATTACATCATGAATATATTTTCACTGAACAGGAAACAAATCAAGGCAAAGCCCTTGTCTTCGATATTGAATATCTTTTTATTTGCCACGGGTGTCGCTATTATCTCCTTCCTGTTTCTCACAACAGAGAAAATAGAAAACCAGTTGAATAACAACGTGGCCGGCATCGACCTTGTAGTGGGAGCGAAAGGGAGTCCTTTGCAACTTATTTTAGCAGGGATTTACCATATCGATCATCCCACCGGAAATATCCAATACAAAGAAGCCCTCGAACTCACCAAAAATCCCCTGATCAAACAGGCGGTTCCTTTGGCATTGGGTGATAGTTACCGTGGATTCCGTATAGTCGGTACCGACCAGACATTCCCGGAACTTTATCATGGGCAGTTGAAGGAAGGAATGTTGTGGAAAACCGATTTTGAAGCAAACATAGGATCAAAAGTCGCGGAAAAGACAGGATTAAAAATTGGAGACAGCTTTACGGGTGTGCACGGTTTTATAGAAGAAGCAGGACATGCACACGATGAGCACGAATATATTGTAACAGGTATCTTCGAAGAAACGGGGACGGTGCTGGATCAGTTGATCCTGACAAATATCGAGAGTGTATGGAAAATCCACGAACACCATGAGCACCACGATGACGAACACATGGAGCCCGTAGAGGCACATCTTGCGGAAGCGGAAGAAGCCCATGATCATCATCACGACCAGGCACATGCGGACGAACACGCACCTGCGAATGAACATGAACATGAGCATGAACACGTGGATGCACATGAACACGGGCATGATTACGCTCACCATAGTGACGATAACAAAGAGATCACCCTATTGCTGGTGAAATATACCAATCCGATGGGAGCAATCACCCTGCCGCGACTGGTCAATTCCACCACGAATATGCAGGCAGCATCACCCGCCCTGGAAATAAACCGGTTGTATTCATTGATGGGAATCGGAGTGCACACCATACGCCTTATCGCAGGTTTTATCATTATCATATCCGCTTTCAGCATTTTTATATCACTGCTTAACTCATTAAAGGAACGTAAGTATGAACTGGCGTTGATCCGTTCAATGGGAGGAAGCCGCAATAAACTGTTCTCTCTCATTGTCCTCGAAGGGGTCACCATCGCATTTATCGGTTATCTGGCAGGATTGGTATTAAGCCGGTTGGGTATGCTGTTTATTTCGTATTATGCCGAAACCAATTATCACTACAGTTTGCAGCAATGGTTCAATTTGAACGATGTCTATTTCTTATTTGTTTCACTCATCATCGGATTGCTGTCGGCGCTCATTCCTGCCATCAAAGCAATGCGTACTGACATTTCTAAAACGCTTAGCGAATGAAATGAACAAATAAATGTTTCATGTACTTTAGTTAAAAAAAGATGAAGACAAAAGCCATTTTTCTATTTCTTCTTGTTTGCGCAATTTATCTTCCGGTAAATGCACAGCAACCTCAGACTGTATCCTGGAACATGTTGAAGGACGTAAACTGGTCACAGAAATACATAACATCGCTTTCGGGATATTATCAGATGCCTGAATTCGGAAGACAGATAGAGTTTCTCGACAAAAAAACGATTACCATACAGGGATTTTATGTGCCGGTGGATGTGGACGGGACCATTTTCGCCCTCTCGGAATCACCCTCCTACATGTGTTTTTTCTGCGGAGTGGGAGGCATTGAATCTGTAATGGAGATATTCGTAAAAGAGGGGCACCACGATTTAAAACGGGTCCGTACCGACCGGTACATACAAGTCAAAGGAATACTCAATATCAACCGGGATGATCCGGAACACCTGATGTACCTGCTGAAAGACGCGGAACTGGTAAAAGTGATCAGATAATGGTATTTAAGCAACGTTGTTTGCCATTCTAAAGAAATTTATTGTTTCTGGTATTTTATCCGATTAGTCTGATTTTGTATTTTTGTACTTTCAGAATTTCAAATATCATCGAATAAAGTGAAAACGATATTCAAGAATAGCCTATCAAAGCAGGTCGCGCGATTGTTAATCGTAGCGCTCGGCTTGTCTATCCTGAACAATGCCGTTTTCCTGCATGCGCACCGTTTGCCCGATGGACAGGTCATCCTGCACGCCCACCCGTATAAAAAGAGCCAGGACAAGGCACCGATTCCTATCACAGCACACCATCACACTGCCACGGAATTGTTTGTTTTAGCGCAACTCCAGTTTCTCTTCTTTGTTTTGGTTACGTTGTCCGCCTCTGTCTTCAGAATTGGCTATAAAAGAGTTTTCTCTTATATTTACCCGTCACTACATCTCAAATACTACGCAAAACCAAGAGGGCGTTCCCCGCCTATTCCCGACGGGATAAATTGATAACTTTCATAAATTAAATCATTTTTCTTCTTTCCGGAGAAACGGCTACTGATTGTGCCGTATCGCCGATGAATTTGTTTTTCGCTATGGCATATCGAGAACAGGATTGCTTTAGATACACGGAAAATATTACCCGTTTTTTTTTATTCCTCCTCCACCATTCCCTATAAAATGGGTAAAATTGACAAAATGGGATTTTCGGAGGAGACTCAAACATTGAATAAACTTATGAGAAAAATTATAATAATTGCTATAATCATTTTTACCGCTGTTATTGCGGGAAGGGCACAAGCAAAAAGAGGCACGGACGCCAATATTGTGGGCGACGTGCAGAGCAAAGGGGAACATGTCCCTTACGTGACAGTATCGATTGATGGAACAACCATCGGCACTTCAACTGATGCTACCGGACACTTCCAGTTAATCGACCTGCCGATAGGAGAATTGACGATGCGAGTCAGCGGCGTCGGTTACAAGAGCGTTACCCGAAAAGTGACTACGAAAGCCAATACTACCGAGGAGATCAAATTTATTATTGAGGAGGATCCGCTGCAATTGGAAACGGTGGTGGTTACGGCCGACCGGAACCAGACCAACCGTGCCGAAGCGCCGGTAGTGGTCTCATCCATCTCCCCGCAGTTGATGGTGCAGACCCAGTCGGTGAACATCGCCGAGGGTCTTTCCTTTACTCCGGGACTCCGGACGGAAACCAACTGCCAGAACTGCGGGTTCACACAATTAAGGATGAACGGGTTAGAAGGGCCTTATACGCAAATATTATTGAACAGCCGACCGGTCTTCAGCGGACTGGCGGGTGTATATGGACTCGAACTGATCCCCACCAACATGGTGGAACGGATGGAAGTAGTGCGCGGCGGCGGCTCGGCCCTCTTCGGGGGAAATGCCATTGCCGGAACGGTCAACATCATCACCCGGGAGCCGTCCAGAAATTCTTTCAATGTGGAAAGCAGGATTGGAACGATTAACGTGGGTGGACGTAAAGGTTCCAATACGAGGACTGACGCACAGCTGAACGTGAACGCGTCCGTAATCAGCGACAACCGCAAAACGGGAGGGTATATCTACACCATGTTGCGGAACCGCGGGGCGTATGATGCCAATGGCGACGGCTTTAGCGAGATGGTGGAGATGGAGAACACCACCTTCGGCTTCAACGCGTTCCATAAGCCAGGCAGCAAGAGCAAGATCTCGCTCGACGGGTACCGGATCAGCGAATACCGCAGGGGTGGTAACATGCTCGATCATTTGCCGCACGAGGCCGATGTGGCGGAACAACTCGAACACCTTATCTCGGGAGGAAACCTCTCCTATGACCTCTTTACCAACAATAAATATGACAAGCTGAACCTTTATGTGTCGGCCCAGCATGTGGCTCGGGCTTCCTATTATGGCGCCGAACAGGATCCCAACGCTTATGGAGATACCAAGGGGCTGACCTCTTCGGTGGGTGCCCATTACAACCTGAACAGCGACTGGTTTTTGTTGGCTCCCTCCTCCACTGTCTTCGGGATTGACAACACCAATGACAGGCTAAAGGACGTGAAGTTGGGTGCAGGTGGAGAGGCGAACACTACCCTCGCCGACCAGACTGTAAATACGTTGGGGACATTTGTGCAGCACGATTGGAAATCGAACAAGGTGAACCTCTCGTTAGGATTACGTTATGACTACTATCGTATCAAAGATACGGAAAGCGTAAGCGACGACCCCAAAGGTGGAGTGCTGGTGCCGCGCGCCAGTGTGTTATATAAGATTACCCCCGATTTGCGTTTCCGTGCGGGATACGCCAGGGGTTACCGTGCCCCGCAGATCTTCAATGAAGACCTCCATATCGACCTGGTAAATGCCACCCGTGTGGAGACACGTAACTCCCCCGACCTGAAACAGGAGACTTCCAACGCGTTTACCGCCTCTTTCAACTCGGTATTCGTCTGGGGAAGCACCTATCACGATTTTCTGGTGGAAGGATTCTACACCTCGCTGATTGATCCTTTCTCCAATGAGTATGCGCTGATTGATGAGAATGACGAATCGCGCGGATTCTATTACGAGAGGGTGAATGCCGAAGATGGCGCTTACGTGTCCGGGGTCAACCTCGAATTGAAATCGCTCTTCTCCACCAGAGTGGAGACACAGCTTGGTTTTACTTTCCAGTCCAGCCGCTACAAAACGGCACAGGCCTGGGGAGATGGGGACGAAAGTGTCTCGAAGAATTTCATGAGAACGCCGGGCCAGTACGGATATGCTACTTTTATCTGGAAGCCGACACACCACTTCAACACTTCCATCTCGCTCAACTATACCGGACCGATGGATGTGCCGCATTTCGGACTGAATGCCGACGATTTTGAAGGTGCTGCACGGGAAAAGGTGCAAGCCGCTATCGACAATGGCCATATCATAGAGGGGGAATTGTTAAAGAGAACCCGCAGTTTTTTGGTCGCCGACCTGCTGCTCTCCTATGATTTCCATCTGGGCAAAGAAACTACGTTGGAGTTTTTTGGCGGTGTGAAGAATATCTTCAACCAGTTACAGAAGGACTACGACAAGGGTGTTTACCGGGATGCCAGTTATATTTACGGCCCCTCGGCGCCACGTACCATCAACGTTGGTTTCAGGTTCGGCAACCTGTAGGGTTACCACGTATTAGATTTTTGACGGGAAAATATATGCTTTATCCGGGTACTTCTCCCCATTACAGGGAGAATACCCGGATAAATATTTTATAGGTATAAAAAAGAGATCCTCACAGAAAAAGACAAAGAAAAATTTAGTCTAACTCTATAATTTTATAGGGATGATATAGAGTTACTATAGGGATGATATAGAGTTGTACTGGAGAAAGTACGACCAAAGTACGACCGAAGTACGACCGAAGTACGACCGGAATACGACCGGAATACGACGAGTATACCTACTTTATAATGAATGTATCAAAAACCAGATGTGTGTGGTGAGGAAACAAATGGTAAATCCTAAAGCCAATGGCAAGAAGGTGGAAACCATCGTCCATTTCACGCTTCTGGTCTCCTTGTATATCGTGAAGATAGTGGTGGAACAGGGGTTGTGCAGCAGGCTGAACAACATAAGATTCACGGCCGTGAGCGTGGTCCATCCCCCGGCGCGCAGGATATCCCCTGTCTGGCCGATGGAAGCATTGTCGATCATCACGCCCGCTCCTGCTCCCACACCGGTAATTCCGGTCATCAGGACGGTAAGCATCAATATGGTGGGAATCACGATTTCATTGGCCGGTACGGCGATAATATACGCCAACAGGATAATGCCGTTTAACCCGAAAATCAGCGCGAATGGATTGGACCAGTCGATGAAATATTCCGCCAGGCTGACCCCGCTAATAGTGACATTGGCTACCAACCAGATGACAATTCCGGCCGGCACGGCGAAGACCATAGCCCGCCATAATACGAAAAGTGTACGGTCGATAAGCGAAGTATACAAGGTCTGCCATATCCGCGGGGGACGGTATGGAGGAAGTTCCAGGCTGAAAGTGGAGGCTTCCCCTTTCAACACCGTTTTGCTCAGTCCCCACGACACGACAAGGCTCAGAAAAATTCCCAATAGGGCGACACCCACTACAGCGGCAGCGGAAACAACGCCGGCCATGGCCGCAGGCACAGCGGCACCGATAAAAATGGTAGCGATAAGAATTTGGGTCGGCCACCGTCCGTTGCAGAGGGAGAAATTGTTGGTGATAATGGCAATTAGTCGCTCTCTCGGACTGTCGATCACACGTGCCGCCACCACTCCGGCGGCGTTGCAGCCGAACCCCATACTCATGGTCAGCGCCTGCTTGCCATGTGCCCCCGCTTTACGGAACAGGCTATCCATATTGAATGCTACCCGCGGAAGGTATCCAAAATCTTCCAGCAAAGTAAAAAGCGGGAAAAAGATGGCCATTGGCGGCAGCATGACGGATATGACCCAGGCCATTGACAAGTAGGCACCGTCGATCAGGACGCCGCTCAGCCACCAGGGAAAATGGGCAGCCTGCGCCCATTCGTTCAGCAGGGGGTGCAGCTTGTCCACCAATAGGGAAAACAACAAACCCGAAGGGTAATTGGCGCCCGAAATAGTGATCCAGAAAACGCCGGCCAGCAGCAGGAACATAATGGGAAATCCCGTCCATTTGCCCGTTACTATCTTGTCGATCTTCAAATCGAGGCTGTAAGGCGGTTTGTTTCCCGACAGAGAGACTGTTTTTTGGGCGACTGCGGATGCTTCTGAGTAAATGGTCTCGATGACGGTATCGTGGAAGTTCAGCCCAAGATCCCACCGCTCCGCGTTGGCGACGGACAATACCTCTTCCCGCTCTTTCAAAGTATTTTGTCCTTGTTGTGATGCAGTTCCTTCCCGCGATGTAACTCTTCCCTGTGATGTAACTCCTTCCTTCGATGTAACCCCTTCCCGCGATGTAACCCCTTCCCGCGATGTAACTCCTTCCTGTGAAGCCAACCCTGCCTTCAAATCCCTCTCTTCTTCTGAAACGGTAGAAGGCAAATCCTGCTTCAGCGAACCCAGATCGCCCGACCGGATGGCATCGATAATACTTTGGTCGCCTTCGAGAAGGCGCAGGGCGACCCAGTTCACATTGGGAAGGTCGGGAAAAACCCCGTTTATCATTTCGGCAATCACTGATATCGCATGCTTCAGGTTGGCCGGCTGGCTTTTTATCCGGCGGGGCTTGCAGGTATATTTCCCCGAAGCCACCTCCTCAATAGCAGACAGGAGCTCTTGCATTCCTTGCTTGCTCCGCGCCGAGGCGGCAATCACGGGAATTCCCAATTCACGGGAGAGTGCACGGATATTTATTTCAATATGGTTCCGGCGGGCTTCATCCATCAGGTTGACACATAGCACGGCCCGGTCGGTTATTTCAAGGATCTGGAGGGTGAGGTTCAAATTCCGTTCGAGGCGCGTGGCGTCGGCCACAATGACCGTGACGTTGGGCCGCCCAAACAATATGAAGTCACGGGCCACCTCCTCATCCACACTCGTGGAGAGTAACGAATAGGTACCCGGTAAATCGACCACCTTGTATCTTTTTTCATTATAAGAGTATGCTCCTTCGGCACGGGTGACCGTTTTCCCCGGCCAGTTGCCGGTATGCTGCCTCAGTCCGGTGAGGTTGTTGAAAACCGTACTTTTGCCCGTGTTGGGATTACCGGCAAGCGTGATCACATAATCGGCATTTTCCAGATCTACCCCCAAACGGGTCAAGTTTTCCTTGTGATATACGGGACAAGCTTCACAACTATTTTTTGCTTCCATAATCATCCTTTTCTTTGTTCCTGATGAAAATCTGGTCGGCCTGGCTTCGCCGGATCCCGATAGTGGTTCCCATCACCCGATACCCTACGGGATCACCCGAGGCGCTCTGGATGATGGCGGAAATCCGCTGTCCCGGGACAAGGCCCAGGTCCATCAACCGGCGGCGCTGTTGCCCCTGAAAATTAAGTGAGATCCCCACCACTTCGGCCTTTTCTCCTACTTTAAGCGACGACAGCCGTTCCTGTTTTACCGAAGCCACATTTTCCCCGACCACAATTTCTACCGTTACCGCTTCCGCGAACCGGGGTATCAATACACGCTCTTCTCCATCAGCGGCGAAGATTATCCTGTCTTTCTCCGTTTTCAGGACATAAATTTGCAATCCGGGATAAAGCCCCTCTGCTGCCAGTTGTTGATAAATTTCTACCGGTTCATCTTCGATATGGATGATGCGTGCCACATCACCCTCTTTTAACTCGCTTAAGGGCTGACCTTTATGGACAGGCAACTCCCCCGTAGCAGAAGGAATGGGGTCTCCATGCGGGTCAAAAGCCGGATTACCGATACGGGCAGCAAGTTTCTCCACATCTTCCCCGGTCAAGGTGTGCTCGAGATAATCGGCTTGGGTATGCCATTCGGTATGCGGCAATCCGGTCTCATCGGCGAGGTAACGCTCCCAGACCCGGTGCATCCGGATGACACGCAAGGCATAAGAACGCCCGGTTTCCGTCAGGCTATAGCTCCCGTTTGCCGAAGAAATCAAATCCAACGATTGAAGCCGCTTCAACAATTTATGCAACTTCTCTTTGGATATGCCCAGATTGTCCGAGAGGTTTTCCGGTTTACATTCCGTGCCCTTGTACTCGCAGTCATACAAATACTTTAGCGCATCCTCCAACAGCACACGTTGACTATCGGTATTTAATCTTTTTAATTTTGCCCATAATCCTTTTTGCGGCCAAAATAGCCAGCAAAGGAAAAGGAGAAGCAAAACGAAAATCGATATTGAAATGATGGGATAATAATAATTCTCCATACGATTTCCACTACTATTTGATGTTCATCATCACCATTGTTTAGAAGCCACAAAATTATATATTTAGATTCATCCGGCAAAAGATTTAAAGGTTGGACGTTGTAATATTCCGGTGCAACAGAGTCTTCGTTTCTAATATAGTCGAACCACATAACCAAGTATCAATACCCGGGATTTTGTCTCAAGTTAGGGTTCATCATTAATTCGACGTCCGGAATAGGAAATAAATCATTACAGTGACAATTTTTACGTAAAAATTGTCACTGTGGTGACGTTTTTTAGCTATTAATTAATGACCATAATAAAAAGTTGTTCCTATTTTGTAATCACCAAAGCACTCTTTCTTCACTCATTTTCTTCATAATAATAGGAATAGTCAATTCCCTTCATGAACATTTCCCGGCTGTGGATTTCATCCGTGAGGGCATCTTTTAGCAATGACTTTAACCCGGCACTGCTTACGGAACTTTGTATCATCGCACTCATATAGTCGTTTTTACTGATCTTGCTCCAATCCACACACTGTTTCAGTCTCTTTTTCAAGATCAGATCCAGCCAGATTCGGGTGCTTCGTCCGTTACCCTCCATGAATGGATGGGCGATATTCATTTCCACGTATTTATCGACTATCTCCTCGAAATTCTCCTCCGGCATCTGTTCAATTTGTTGTAATGTATTGCCTAAGAATTGCGCCACGGCAAATTGAAAGCCTCCTTTTGAAATATTCTTTTGTCTGATTTGACCGGCGAAATCATACAACCCACCAAAAATATAGGCATGGATTTTCTGTAGGCTTTTGGTTCTCCCTATCTCCTCTTCGTCGATAAGATTGCTTTCGAAAAGAGAATAAGCCTTCTTCTTGCTTTGACCGTCAATACTGTTATCGCTGTATGTGAACCAATCGAGAAATTTGACCGCTTTGTTATTGGGGAAATGTTTGGCAAGAGCGATAACTCCATCATAATCGAGAGTGTCGGTTAGATATCTCTTTCCATCAGTCGCCATCAATTTCAGTTGGTTAGTAGCACTAACCAACTCGTTCCGCTCTTTCTTTAGTTTGGTTTTGAGATATTTCCAGTAGTTCCGAGTTTTTGTATAATCGTTTTGGCTTGTAAGAACGGCAACAATATCCAAAACGGAAAACCACCATTTGTTGTTCTCTTCATCCCAAACAGCACGCACTTCCCGATCGTCAAAAAAACGGATGGATATTTTTGTTGTATCGCTCATTGTTACATAAAAATTTTCTACTGACAATCGTAATTTAATAAAAATTCACTTCTTAACTCTTTGGCTTTTTTTAAGGGAATCCAAAAGGTCCATTACATAGTGATTTGGCATACCTTCGTCACATAAAGCTGTTATCATTTTGGGACGGATTATTTTAATGTCATCAGAATAAACTACGTCCAATATTTCGCGCAACTTTCCCATTAGCGAGATAGTTATGCTATAAACAGGTTCAAAAATCTCGTTGTTCTTTCCAAAAGCCAAATTACTTGTGCTAAGACCATGGACAAATTCAGAAAGAGAAGAGAAAAATCCTGATGATTCCTTCAGATTAAGATATGAGTATAGATCATTCCATTTGAGAGTATTTTTATCCATATTAGTTATTGTAAGCGATTTGAATTTCCAATTCGCCTTACGGATAAGTTTATCTATAACAGCTTTGTGCCCACTGTAATTGGGTAAATTCCTAATCTGCTTGATTGAAAAATCGTAAATTGCTTGATAATTTGCTTTTGCTTCTTCAATCTGTTTGGAAAGAGCTTCATATTCGGCTTGAACCAATTGTCCATCATTAAACAGGTTTTCCGGTAGTTGATTGAGCCGACCTTGTAGCCCATCTATTATATACAGATAATGGCGCAAAACCTTTTTCCTTTCATCTGCCTCATTGTAGATTAGGATGAATGATGATATATAATCTGCAATGGAACGTACAATTATATTTGCGACAACATAGTCTTTATCTCGTTCTATAATAGAATGAAGTGTATATGCCGTATTCACAATTCTTTGCGCAACTTGAAGTGGATATGCGTCTAAGTCATCTATAGCCTCAGAAGGATGTAAATTCTTAAGGTAATACAACTCATGATTAAGCATGATTACAATGATGCGAAAGGACTCCTCATATGTAAGTCCTCTCTCATCAAATTCGGGTATACTAATGCGTACATTCTCCATAAATTCCACTTATTTAATTGGTCGTTTATCAATCCAAACTCATTCCAAGTTTTCATCACGAGTCATTTTGTGCGGTATTCGCCAAGTTCTTCCAGTTCACGATCCCTGACTACAAGGAACGTTTCGTTGATGCAACCTTCTCTACGTACCTCTTCAATTTCTTTTTCCTGTTAATTTCTTTTCTTCGCTTTTCAATCGTCTTTCCACTTTTTTCACATCTTCTGCGGGAGGTAGATTTTCAGGTCTTAAACCTCTCTCAATCATTATCTTTCGAACGCCCCGGTTATTTTCGATATGCTCTTTTTCAATGGGTGTCTGGCCAGATAAGTTTTTTAGCTGTACATTTTCTGTTGTCATTGCCGCAGCAAAATCTTTCGCTTTTATGCTTACGGTCGGCAAAAAATCGGCCAAAGGCCTATTGACCGGTACGCCCATCCTTCTTTTTAATAGTGCCGTGTTAAGTCCAAATAAAGCCTGATCGCCTTTTGAACGAATTATACCAAATCCTTTGTCATCAACTCCTCTTTCATATAAAACACCGGATAGGTTCTTTTCTGTTTCTTGTAATTTTACACGGGCTTTTACCCGTTCAGCCTCCAAAAGTCGCTTTTCGATGATTTCGGCTCTTCTGGTTTGTACTGCAAAATAGTTTTGAGCAAAAGCAATTTCTGGTTTGCGGCTATCACCATTTTGAGCAATGAGGTAACAAGCGTAACGCGTAAGAATCATGTCGTTGATTTCTTTTTCAGCACCTGATCCAATCCTAACCATTTTCCTGACGTCAGGAAAATGGTCGAAAATCGATTCACCTGCATTTATGCAGGATTCTCTAGCCTTTTCGATTACTTTTGAAAAATTCTCCCATTTGGAGTATCCCAAAAGTATCTGTAATTCACGAGCACTCCAACATTCAATCCCTTCATATTCGGAAACGGCCTCTTCAAAACGATCGAATAAATCTAAAATTTCCGTTGTTTTCATACAATATCAGTTTAGTATCCTAATTCTTTCAAATATTACTCATTTTCTTCATAATAATAGGAATAGTCAATCCCCTTCAGTCATTGTTGTTCTTATTTCTTATCAATATTGCATCGACTTGATTATTTCAGATACACTTTTACTGCGAGTCTCTTGCAAAATAACTCTGTTTCGTATTTCGTTTTTATCATCATTCCAATCATTGAACAGAAATATAATTTGTTCTTCTACCGGTTCTGAATTTATTTGTTTGAGAGACTCTGCCACTAAATGAATCACATCCATTTGTTGTGATTGAATTTCATCTGGAAAATATAACTCATAGATTATCGCATCAATTATCGCTTCAAACAGTGACGTAAAAGCTTCATTTCTGGCGTATTCATTTATTTTTTCGTTACTTTTTTTAATATGGATAATAAACTCCACCAACTTTGCAACCAAACCCTGAATCTCTTGCGAAGGTACACGAAGCGGAATACCGAGCAAAGGCTCCTTGTCTATCTGGTAATTGTTTCCTTGCATTTTTCCTTTATTTTTAAGCCAAAATGCTATTAACTTAGAATTTAGTAAGCCTGTCAAATATTTTAGATTGATCCTGTTTGTTTTTATAACATTAAAAGCCATCATTACATATGCCTCTTCTTCAGTATATGAAAAAGTAGGTCTTTGGCATTTTCTAACCGATAATATTTTTTCTCCTTGTTCAAAGAATGAGCTCTCTCTTGGCCAATGTAGATTGTAATAACTCAAACGCCCTTTTCTATTTTCTCGACGATCATCCATTATTTCCCGATATTGCTCAAGATGAGCTACTATTCGTGGAGCATCATTTTTGTAATTCTCTTTGGTTAAATAAATAATACTAGCTGATGATTTTTCTACAAAAAAACGACAAGTGTCCGTTGGCTCTACTAAAGGTTTCACATACTTGCTCTCATTCTCAGTAATATTGGCAAATTTGTTTTTATCTACGACAAAAACTCCTTCTCCGATATTAATATTACATTTAGCTATCTTCCATTGAGGTATCTTTGTTATATTCCTACTGTTCACAATATCTGGGTTGGGCACAATTCCCTGTGCCACCTCTTTATCTGTTAGGAAAGTCGCATCTACAGACATGCTTCCTAAGATTATATTATGTGAACTAAATGTTAAAATAGTATTTTTTAATTCTGCTCTGATGATGGAAGGATTCAGATATTCGGCTTTATTGTTCTTATTTTTACTTAATAAATCCAATGCATCAGTTAGTTTGGTATCTCCTCTCAATTTACGGTAATCAAATGAATAGTTGTCTGTTTTTTCATCCTTTGAAAAAAGCATTACCATTGTCTGAATACTTGCACTTTCAAAAATCATAAAGTTCCCAAAGTCCACAAGTTGAAGAATTTTGGAATCCGAAATGACTTTGTTTCTCATTTTACTGGCACCGCCACTTGTAACCCAATTGTTTGTGGCTATAAAACACAAAGTTCCGTTATCGACAAGTATATCAATACCAACACATGCAAACATATACCATAAATCCATTTTGCCTTGGTAATATGGAGAATTTCTTAATCCATCAAATACTTTTTTTGAAACACGCCCTTCTTTCAAGTACGGTGGATTTCCGATAACTATATCAAATCCAGCATCTACCCCAAACATCCATTCGGAATCAAAAAATGGAGCACTTGTGTTTTGATCGTATGGATCCCACTTTGCCATTTTATCGGCAGAACTACTATCTAAGAAGCCCGAAGTCTCTAATAATTGGGCAATTTTTTCTCTTGTTTCCTTGTCTCTCTCTTTCAATTTTCGTTTAGTTTCAGGACTGCGCGCACTGAAAATTTTATGACGTATGTGTTTTAGAGTTTCTTGTTCTTTTCGAACTTCTTGAGTTTCGGATAAAGATCCCTGTTTGTCTAATCCAATCAGGGTGTTGGCGGCTACAAACTTTGCCTCGAGGTTGGGAAGAGGACGGATTCCGAAGTTGTCGGATGAATCAGTCGTCGCATTTTGCTCTACAACTAACGAAATAAAAAAACGAAGTTTCGATATTTGAACAGCTATGGGTTGTATATCAACACCATAAATACAATTTTCTATCAAATAAAGTTTGCGAGCGTAATCCGGACGGCTTAAATTATTGTTGAAATTTCTTTCTATTTCTGCTAAAGCTTCTGCACGAGCGGTCTCATCGTCTTCATCCAAAGCTATGGATGTTTCTGCAAGTGCTTCTTTCTTTTGAATTTCTTTCCATAATCTGTTTTCCGGATCAAGTCGCGAAAGAATATGCACCATTTGCTGAAGCATGCCTACAGGGAATGCTCCTGAACCACAAGCCGGATCCATTACTTTACATGAGAATAATGATTTGATAACTTCACTTTTTTGTTGTTCCGTCAAAACCATCTCTTCGTCAGTGTAGTTCATCAGTTGGCGAAATTCACCTTCCAAACCATCTCCTATAGTATGCTTAAGATGAGCTGTTAAGCTTTCGTCTACCATATATTGTACGATTTCTCGCGGCGTATAAAATGACCCGGTCTGTTTTCTTGCAGTAGATTGTGTTTCGGGGTTATAGCTTGCCAATAAATTTTCAAATACTTTTCCCAATAATTCCGGATCAAGAGAAACCTCTTGGTCGTATGGCGTATTTTCTTCAATTGTAAAATTATAGGTTTCGAGAATATCAATAAGTCCTCGAATATTCACATTCTTTTTCTTCTTACTATCACCATAGAACCAAGTAAGGTCAATGTTCTTTCCTTGTTCTTCTCCAAAAAACAGAAAATCAGGGACTATCAATTGATGGGGTGCCGGAAGATTATCTGAAAACCCGTCGATATATTCTGCTGGTTGGGCAGACTTGTCATCCAAACAATCAAATAGTCCTCCATTTAAGAAAGGGACTTGCTTGTTGACCAAATCCAAGAAATGAGTAGGATTCTTGAATAAAATTTCGTAACGCATCAGGTAATTGGCATCACGGTGTTGTCCATAGCTGTTACTTTTTCGGAAACCACGTTCACGAGTATCACCATCCCCGGGAGCTGTAATTGGACAGTTCAGTGTCGCAAAAAAAAGATTTTGCAAAATGGCTTTATAGTATTTACTCTCAATAGATTTATATAATTCTCCCAGTTTTTCGGGATTATTGGGAGCAAAATTCTTCAATAAATTATCGGCAACGTACTGTTCATTGAAAAACTCATCAGGTATAAGGTGCTTTTGTTTTAAAAACCACACAAAGAGTAAGCGAGTAAGCAGCCGAATGACATTCTTAGAATTATGTTCAATTTTTTCATCTTTTGTCGAATCTATTTTTTCTCCCGGAAACTTAACTTCAGAAATAGCCCAGGAATACCAATCGGAAAGTTCCGCATAAAACTCTTTAGTCAGCACTTCTACTGAAAAGCGTTTCTTCAGGTCTTCTACATCTCTAACTTTGCCTTTGTTTACAAGGTATTGCGTGGGAGTATGCACCTTTGCTTCTTCACCCAACAAAAAAGAATATCTGCGAGGATTGGAATAGGAGCGACGGATCTTATGTTCATCCAGCGTTATTTCAATACTTACCAAAGAAAAACGATAGGTTTCGGGGTTATCTTTTGGCACAAAGAGTATTAGCGCCCTGTTATACTTGCTTCTTTCAAGTAGTAGCCGAAAAGCTTCTTTCGATAAACCTACCCGTGCGTCGTGAGTTGAAGCATGAATAATCTCAATAACATCAAGCTTTAAACTTTGACATTCACCTAAACGGGTAACCTGCTGGGTGTATTTTGCCGAATAGTCTATACTTTCTCGTTCAATGCGCAAATCATCCGGTAAAAAGTCTTTCTCTAAGAAACTTAAAAACGTCTCTCGACTATATGCTTGTTTGAAATCTATACTACTCATTACTACTTATTTTTCAAATTTGAATTACGCGTTAACTCTTCAGACAAAATCAACACTTCGCTTCCCAAGTCAATTTCGCGGGAGAGTTTTATCATCCGGTTGATATATCCTTGTTCTATTTGTTTGGGAAGAGAATTGTAATCTTTCATTTTTAAACTATTGACAAACCGGATGGAATGTCCCGGAAGGCCATCTAATTCTATGACTTCTTTTAAATCGTTGAGATAATCTTTATCAATTATTTCCATTCGAAGAAGAACGTTAATTTTATCCAAGGCTTCACGCTTAGCCTTCTCCACTTTATCATCTTTATGAGTCTCGAACAGTTTGCGTTTTACGTTTTGGTAAATTGCATCGTATCCGGATGATATTTTTTTGGGTTGTTCAAAAACGGTTGCTTCAAACAGGGATATGGCCTCTTCAGGAGTTAATGAAGTTACATCAGTTCCTGAAACTCCCAACTTAAAAACATAATCATTGGTTTTCTTTCCAAATACTAAAACTCCTGCATGTTTCTTATCCGTTTGTCTGCCAATTTTTGCCCTGTGTGGCATTTTAAGAGCGTCTTTATAATATTCACTATTGGCAGACTTATCTAATAGATTCCGGTATTTACTTTCCCACGATTCAGATTCATTTGCCTGAAACTCTTTTGTATATCTTTCCTTGAAATAGGACCGTAACTCCTCGTTACTTGTCAACACTTTGGTATCCTCACCCATGATTGCCTGAATCATAGCCATTTTTAATGTGGAAATTTCTTTTGTTCGAGTTTCTTTCTCCCCTACATCGGTCGGAAAATAATTGAAGATATATAATCGGTCGAACATTTTTTTGTTTACCCTATTGATACGTCCAATGCGTTGAATAACCCTTGTAGGGTTATATGGGATATCATAATTGAAAATGGCTCCGGCACGATGCAAATTGTATCCTTCTGAAATTGCGTCAGTTGCAATTAAAACCTTATAATCATCACATTGCAACTCCTGTTTAATCCCCGCATCAAAATTGGTGCGGATAATTTCTTTGTTCGCCGGAGAAGCATCACTTGAAGTGTATTTAAATACGCCCATGTTTTCGTCTTTCAAGCAATTGTATAAATAGTTTACAGTATCGGCAAATTCGCTGAATACAATAATCTTGCGATCAGGTTCTTTTTCCAACAATTCACACAATATCTTTTTGAATGCTTCTACTTTCGGATCATGATGAATAGCATTTCCTTCGAACCATTTTTCGTGAATAGATTCCAATAGCTTTACATCGGCTTTTATGTCCTCAATAAATTTATCTTCCAAATCCTCCACATCAATTTCAAAAAGGCCCTTTTCTGTTAATTTATCCAGTTCTAACTCTACGCCTTGATCTCTTGTCTCATTGTCAATGTTATCGTCATCGGTCTGATATAGTTCATCCACATCAGGGAGGTATCCTTTTTTGTAAACCGGCACTTTGCCTCTCTTTCCAATCCATTTCAATATGCCATTGGATGAGGTTATCATGGATTCTAAAGAGAATTTAAATGCTGCTGTGGAACTTTCAAATCTACGTACCAATAAATGACGCATAAATTTCGACAAATTTCGTTGAGTCCCTTTGAACAGATTGTATTCAAACCCCGCTTTCTCAATCTCTTTTTGTAAGTGTGGTTCCCGTTCGGGGATTACATATTGTATGGGATGATAGCGCGCAGCCTTGAATGTTCCCTCAATTTCTATGTCTGTTGGCGCGTCAGGAGAAATAAGATTTAGTGTTTCTAAATATAAATCTTTCATTTTCCCTAAAGGATATTCTAACAATTCAGGGTCATTCATTTCTGCAAAATCAATCTTTTGCTTTTTTAAATCTGTTTTATAAGCAGTAATTGCTTTCAAATCGAGTCGAGAGCGACGAATGACCAAAGGAGAAATAATCGCACGAATTCTTCCTGCAATATCATCTACCTTCTTTTGTATTTCAATGGCTGTTAATTTTCCCTCCTTTTGTTCTTTTGCCAATTCTTTATACTGCTTAATCAGTTCCCGAAATTCTCGCCCCAGATTATCCACTGTTTTGAGTGTAGATTTTGACGGAATCTGGAACAAGCGTATCATAGAATAGATGTCCTGGGGTTTATTGTTAAATGGCGTGGCGGTAAGCAACATCACTTTATTCCCCTGACAAAGTTTGTGCAGATTGGAATAGTCTTGGGTGTACTCGTTTCTATACTTATGAGCCTCATCAATAATAATAAGCCATTTCTTTTTTTCGTCATCACGTTCTTTATAATAATTCAGTGCTTTTTCTATATTGCCGCTACTTTCAACTTTCGCATTAAAACTAAACTCTGAACGATAATCTTCCCATTGTTGCTTGAGATGTGGAGGCGCAATAATAATAGTCCGCAATCCCATATTATGTGCAACTGCCGAAGCAATGATACTTTTCCCCAGACCGACTACATCGGAAATAATAACCCCGTTATGCTTCTCTATTGTAGCCAGCGACATTTGAATGGCATCTGCCTGATATTTTAAATCTAAAAATTTGCCATCTGTAATCTCGTGGGCTGTTTTAAAATCCTTGTCATAACTAATAGAAAAATATTCATGTAAAACCCTGAGATAAAAAGAGTATGGCGAATACAACTTCTCAAACCAAGTTTTTTCAATTACCCCATTTTCAAATTCTGTGATATTATTTTTATCAGCGATAATTATAGCATTATCCCATAACTCATCAAAGATACGCTTTCCTTCCAAAAAGTCGGTTCTGGCACGAAGAATGGCGTTTAATTCTAAACGGCCTTTCAATCCGGACAAAGATAAATTGCTTGATCCTGTTATTAGTGCTCCGGGATATGTTCCACATTCCGCAAACTCTTCCCTGTTTTCGAAAAGATACATTTTAGCGTGATTGGGCTCTTTGGTTTTTCGAATTTGCAATGTGCCGGCTTTTATCTTTTCATAGAAAATTTTAAAAGCCTCTTCCTGTTGCTGACTATCGAAGTAATCTGTTTCATTGAATAGTTCAACCAGCGAGGAATAGTAATTTTGCTTTACTTCAGCACGGGTGAGATTCAGTGTTGAATGATAATCAACTTCCCGAATACGATTAATCATATCCCTTTCAATATCCAACCCCACAAGCACTCTTATATTTTTATCCTTCAATTGCTCGTATAATTCCACAAAGCCTGAAAAGTAAAAATACCCGACTAAAAAATAACTATTATCGCATTTAGGTAAAATGCCATTTATTATTTCAGACAGAAATCTATTGTTTTGATTGGTGATAAAATTACCTTCCATATTATCAATTTTGTGCTTTATTATTTACCTAATTCGATTGATTATTTTTTCAAAATTCTGAGCGACCAATTTTTCATCAGGAATTGTCTCAAATGCCAATTGAGACAATTCATTTTGATAAGTTGTTTTCAAGCCGCCCCACAAAGCCGAGAAATTATCTACCAATGGCGATGTTGAAATGTCTTTGATTTGCCATCCTTTAGGCGTATCAAATGCATCTTTATCATGTGATAACAATTCCGAAAAATCCGATTTGAAATGAGTTGATTCTAAATATCCCTGACAATCAAAATCTTGAGTTAGATAATATAAATCATAAAAGTGACGTATTTTGGAAGCAAGTGCTTGCGTCGGGTTTTCTGAAAAAGAAAAACGTATGAGCGAAACCAATTTTTCAAGCATCGTTCTACGTTTATCTAACACATTGAGAGAAAAAGAATGTAATCCATATTCATCTATGGTCTGCGGTTGTTTTGTTTCCAGTAGAAATTCCGAGATAAAAGAGGTTATCTCCTGTTGCAAATAAGAATACGGATTAGCAAACGAATTAATTTCTACAATAATCCGCTTTGACGCATTCCCATTCAAAACTCCTGAAATAATAGAAGGATATACAAAGACAGATTTTCGAAATATAGAGCCTTTGCTGCTAATATTCGGTACTGTAATTTCTGTGAAATTGATTGTTATTCCTTTTTCAATGTTGCGGATTTTTGTTTTCAACGCATTACCAGTCAGCTTTTCTTCGATTACAGCAATGTCGATATCTTCCGACACCCGATTTGTTAATCTGTAACCCTTAGACAAAGAGGTTCCACCCTTAAAAACAGCATCATTAGAAAAAGGGGAATTTGCCAAATTATAGAGAATAAGTGTGATCCAATAGTCCTTTTCAACAAAAGCAGGTGTCATCCGAAAATGCCTTGCTGTCAAAGTTATAAGTGTATAAAACAATTCTTTATTTGTATGTAAATTCATTTTATGTACCATTTTTGTTGATTAAGCAATACTTTTTCCGAAATGCCTAATTTATAAGAAGTTTGAGGGTTGAGTTCTTTTAACAGCCTCGTTGTATCTTCATTTTCATTAAGGGTCTCAAGGATGGCACCTAACAATGCAATTGTGGCAGGATTGTAATTTAGTGCTAATTTTTTTACTTTGTCGGTTTGCGCTCTGTCGAGTTGGGAGAATAAATACAGTAACTGCTTACATGCATCATCAGGCATTGTATCAGGTATGTTTTTAAAGAAACGTAAACTATCAAGCAAACGTAGCAAAGGAATATTCTCTTTAGTTATCGCATTCTTTTGCTTAATGAAACTAATTCGATATACATCTCGTTGAATAGCTTTTTTTTCATGCCTCACTCCAATCTGCAAGGCAAAAGGCACTTGAGTAGTAAGCCCTAAATCGTTAAAAGCAGAGTACCCAGTGATATATCCCGTTATTTTCCCGTTTTTTTCAAGCAAGTCTTTTACAATTTGGTATGTATCAGGAGGGAGTTCTCCGAACTTACTTATTTGTGGTTTATAAAAACGCCCCTTCGACAAACGACGAATAGTACCGGCAGCCACCATATTGTTCAGTATTCGATTAACCGATGCTTGTTTTTTCAAATCAACCGGAAAATCACTTGGCGTAATCACAAAACCAAATGGAAATTTATCAATTGTCCTTTTTATAATCTCTGTCATATTTTCACTGATCATTACCGCAAAGATAAAATAAATTCCTGTTTTTACGGGTAAAAACAGGAATTATTAAAAAAACACCTCAAACCAGAAGGCACTTGATCACTCAGGTACTCAATCACTCAGCCACTTAATCACTCAGGCCCTTTTTCACCAGTTTCAACTCATCCATCACACGCGATGCCCCCATCACCTTGTCGATGACATACAATACGTAACGGATATCCACGCTGATCATACGTTGCATTTCAGGTTCAAAAAGGATATCGCCACTGAGTGACTCCCAGTTTCCATCGAATGCCAGTCCGATCAGTTCTGCATTCCCGTTCAGAACCGGACTACCGGAATTACCCCCGGTGATATCGTTATTCGACAGGAAATTGACTCTCAGCACACCTTCCGGATCGGCATAACCACCGAAATCCCCGGAACGGATGGCATCCAAGATATACTCCTGCACGTTGAACTCGGGATCACCCGGCTTCTGCTTTTCCAATATCCCCTTTGACGTGGTGTAATAATCATACCACACGGCATCGCGCGGTTGGTATCCTCCTACCGTCCCGTAACTCATACGCTGGGTGAAGGTAGCATCCGGATAGAAAGTCCTGTCGGCATCCATCTCCATCAGGGCAGCCATAAATTCCCGTTCTCCTCTGAGCATTTTTTCATAATAGGGCATCATTTGTCCCGACAACTCATAACCCATATCTGCAGTCGACAACGCCAGTTCCATGGCCGGGTCTTCTGTGAGCGACTGTGTATCTGCCGTCTTCAGCAATTCCAGTAACTCTGCTAATGATGTGAACCGGGAGTTGGCAAACAACCAGTCGGCATATTGTTCATAATCACCGCCGAACTCATCCTGCACTTTCCGGTAGATATCAGGGTGATACTCTGCGGGAACACGCTCGGCATAGAGTTTCATGAGTATGGGTAGTACCTTCCTGTCGAGTGCAGGTTCATAATTCTTATACGACTCTATAAACCGTTCGTTGATAAATTCCTGCTTGTCCTCTTCGGTACCATCACTATCGAATTGCAGGATGGTATTGGCAAAGCGGATCAACTCGATTCCGTTTTTGAATGTCTCCAAAAAGTAAGAAGTATACAGAGCCAAATCACCGGATCCCATATAAGCCTCTTCCAGAGTAGCGAGGGTATTGCCATACTTGGCCTTACGAACAGGATTGCTATTGATCCATTCATTCAATCTTGCTTCCAGTTTCTCCTTTTCGGGCAGCACTTCCAGATTGGTGAGCGCTTCATTCATTCCCATGGAATTCTTCCAATAATTGGAACTGCCGGCATATTTATTGGCATATTTAATGCGGATGGTATCGTTTTTGGTCATCGCATCCCACCAGATATCCTGTTTGGCTCCCCTGACTTCGATGCGGGGTTTGTTCTCCGACTCCATCCGCTGGCGGATTCCCCACGACGACATGTAACGCTGTGTACTGCCGGGGTAACCTATTGTCATTGCGTAATCTCCATCGGTCACGCCGTCTAGCGATACAGGGACTACATATTTAGGTTGATAAGGTACATTTTCGCTACTGTAGTTGGCCGGACGGTTATCTTTATCCGCATAGACACGGAATACCGAGAAATCACCGGTATGGCGTGGCCACATCCAGTTGTCGGTATCCCCACCGAATTTCCCAACAGAAGAAGGAGGTGCTGTCACAAGGCGTACATCACGAAACTGATCATATAGCACAACGTAGTATTTGTTGCGTGAATAGAAAGGGACAACGCGGGCATGAGTGAAAGGATCTGTTTCATATTCCTCTATCAAGACAGTAGCAAGAGAGTCAATAGCCTGTTCGCGTTGTATCTCACTAAGTACGGAAGGCACATGAGCCATAATCCGGTCCGTCACATCCGTTATCGATCTCAGGAACGATACGGTTAATCCGTCGGCAGGCAGTTCATCACCCTGATATTTCGCGACGAACCCGTCTTTCAGATAGTCATGTTCCACCGCGCTTAACTTCTGGATGGCCCCGTATCCGCAATGATGATTGGTAAATATCAATCCCTGATCGGAGACCGCCACACCGGTACATCCTCCACCGAAGATCACCACCGCATCTTTCAACGACGGATTATCCTCATCATATAATTGATCCACGGGAAAAATAAATCCCAACTCTTTCATACGGGCAACGCTCTCGCTGTTCAACTCCTTGAGCAACCACATACCCTCATCGGCTTTCACCGTCAACGCCGCAAGAAATATCGCGACCAACAAACCTAATTTCTTCATATATTTTTCAATTTCAAAATTCAAAATTTCAGATTCCAAATTCCAGATTATTCTTAACTTCTAATTTCTGACTTCTGACTTCGTCACTTCTTAGCTCTTATTTCTTAATTCTTAATTCTTAATTCTTAATTTTTTCCCAATCACCGGCAATTCCCCTAGAGGTAATTCCTTTTTAACAACCACAAAGATATATAGCATGATCAACACCGTATTGATCAGCAACCTCAGCCATAACCCAGGTATATTACTGTATGTCAGTGTAATCCCGGCGAAGAGAATCATCGATAGCAGGAAGAAAAATCCGGCCGACCTGAGGTTGTACGGGATAGGATAATTCTTTTGTCCCAGAAAATAAGAAACCAACATCATGGCAAGGTTGGCAATAAATGAAGCCCATGCACAAGCCATATAGCCAAACCGGGGAATAAAAAGAATATTGATTACGATGGTGACGATAAATCCAATGATTGACATATATGCTCCCCACCTGGTTTGGTCGGTGAGTTTATACCACAACGAGAGATTGAAATAGATACCAAAGAAGAGTTCACCCAGAAGGACAATAGGTACCACTTTTAGCCCTACATGATAACTTTCGGGGATCAGTTTCTTGATAATATCGATATAACCGGTCGTCATTAAAAAGATCAGCAATCCGAAAATGATAAAAAATTTAGTTGCATCGCTGAACGACCGGCGATCACCGGCAGCACCTTTATTCCTCGCAAAGATAAAGGGTTCGAAAGCATAGCGGAAAGCCTGGGTGAACATCACCATGATGACGGCGATCTTAAAGTTTTGTCCATAAATACCTAATTCAGTAAACGCTGCTGCCTCGTCGGGGTAGACCCAGGGAAAGATAATCTTATCCACTGTCTGGTTCAATATACCCGCTACGCCCAGGATAAGAATGGGAAATGAGTATCGCAGCATCTGGCGTAATAATACCCGGTCGAATGTAAACCTGATTTTCAGTTCGGGTGATACCATCAGGAATTGGATAACCGAAGCAGCAAGATTGGAGATCAACACGTAATCAACTCCCCGACTGATATCGAACCAGGAAAATGCATCAGGAAACAAGGTTTGTAGCCAAGGGCAACCAAGGAAAAAGAAAAGGTTGAAAAGGATGGTCAGTACCACATTGACAAGCTTGATCACTGCAAACCGGATAGGACGTTTTTTAAACCGAAGGTTGGCGAACGGGATGGCACCCAATACGTCGAAACAGAGGATGATCACCAGCATAAGCAGGTAATGTGGCTTCATCGCCACCCCACCTAATGCGAAAGCCGCAGGTTCCAATAACAACAGTGCTGCCAGGAAGAAGAGCAATGTTGTGAAGGCAATGCTGATAAAGGTGGTGGAGAAGACCCTGACGGGATCACTCTCTTTATTGGCATAACGGAAAAACCCGGTTTCCATACCGTAAGTAAGGATTACCTGCAAAAGCGCTACCCAGGCATAAAAATTGGTGAGTACCCCGATATCCGATCTTTCTGGCAGCGCAAATGCCCAGTAGAGAGATAACAGCCAGCTAAGGAGTTTGGGCAGGACACTTCCCATACCATAGAAGAGCGTTTCCTTCGCCAATGATCTCATTCCTCCTGCCATATTTTCTCGATAATTTTTGAAGATTGGTTGTAAATTAATAGTGAAAAACGAATAGTGAATAGTGAAAAATGAATTCCTGACTTCTAATCTTCTTCACTTCTAATCCGGATCTTCACAACGTGTAATCGAATATTACATATGGCAAAGGTAGTATTTTTCTGCGTAGCGTCTGCGCTGAAGCCCATCATTATTTATCTTTAAGAAGAATGATAGCTAAAATATAGAAAAAAAAAGCTTACTTTGCAGGTTGAAACAGCTAAGAAATAAACCAAGTAATATGTAAGGCAGGCAACGGTTGTCACTGTACAGACCGAAAGCATGCAATCGAAATTTATGGCACAGGACGACGTTTTTAAGAAACTGGTATCGCACTGTAAAGAATACGGATTTGTATTCCAGTCGAGTGAGATTTACGACGGGTTAAGCGCCGTGTATGATTACGGACAGATGGGTGTGGAACTCAAGAACAATATCAAAAAATACTGGTGGGACAGTATGGTACTGCTGCACGAAAATGTAGTAGGCATCGACTCCGCCATCTTTATGCACCCTACCATCTGGAAAGCATCGGGGCATGTGGATGCATTCAATGATCCGCTTATTGATAACAAAGACAGTAAAAAACGGTATCGGGCAGATGTACTGATTGAAGACCATCTCGCCAAATACGACGAAAAGATCGAGAAAGAGGTGCAGAAAGCGGCAAAACGGTTCGGTGACCAGTTTGACGAAGCGATGTTTCGGGAGACCAATCCCCGCGTGCAGGAAAACCTACAGAAACGGGATGAAATCCACGCCCGTTTCGCCAAAGCGCTTAACGATAATAATCTGGAAGATCTTCGTCAGATCATTATCGATTGCGAGATCGCCTGCCCTGTAAGCGGTACACGTAACTGGACGGAAGTGCGTCAGTTCAACCTGATGTTCTCTACCGAGATGGGATCAACAGCCGATGGTGCGATGAAGGTATATCTTCGTCCCGAAACAGCACAGGGTATCTTCGTGAATTTCCTGAACGTACAAAAAACAGGACGGATGAAGATCCCGTTTGGTATTGCCCAGATAGGAAAAGCTTTCCGTAACGAGATCGTAGCCCGTCAGTTCATCTTCCGTATGCGGGAGTTCGAACAGATGGAAATGCAGTTCTTTGTCACTCCCGGTGAAGAGTTGCAATGGTTTGAGCATTGGAAGCAGTTCCGGATGAAATGGCACCAGGCACTGGGCTTCGGCGCAGAGAAATACAGGTTCCACGACCACGACAAGTTGGCGCACTATGCCAATGCGGCTACCGATGTGGAATTTGAAATGCCATTTGGGTTCAAAGAAGTGGAAGGCATTCACTCCCGTACCGATTTCGACCTGAGCCAGCATGAAAAATATTCCGGTAAAAAGATACAGTATTTCGATCCGGAACAAGGAAAATCCTATGTGCCTTATGTAGTGGAGACCTCAATTGGAGTAGACAGGATGTTCCTTTCAATCCTTGCAGGTTCTTATCAGGAGGAGACACTGGAAGGAGGAGAAACCCGTGTACTCTTGAAGCTCCCCCCTACCCTTGCCCCGGTCAAGTTGGCCATATTACCGCTGGTAAAAAAAGATGGTTTGGCTGAGAAAGCACGGGAGATCATGGATGATCTCAAATTCAGTTTCGCATGCCAATACGACGAGAAAGACAGCATCGGCAAGCGCTACCGCCGCCAGGATGCCATCGGTACCCCTTTCTGCGCCACCATCGACCATCAGACACTCGAGGACAACACGGTAACCATCCGTTACCGCGACACGATGGAACAGGAAAGAGTTTCTATCGATTCACTACAACAAACCATCTCCGAAAAAACGGATATGAAGAATTTGTTGAAACAACTGTCAGTATAAAAAACCACAACAATGAAAAAACAACTATCACTCATCATCAGCCTCTGCGCAGCTATTCTTTTTGTCTCGTGCGACAAGGAGGAGACAATCGACGATCAATGGAGAAACGCGAATGAAGCACAGTTTGCGAAAATTACTACTAATTCAGAATATACCCGGATCAATTCAGCGTCCACCAAGGGTTATATTATGGTTAAGGAGATTAAGTCCGGAAATGGTGAAATACCCACCTTTACCGACAAGGTAAGAGTACTTTATACAGGATGGTACAAATATGACTGGTCAAAGCCCGATACCTATGAAAACGATCAGGGTCAAACCATCATTAACAAATATATCTTCGACTCTACAGAAAACAGGAATAATATTCCCAGCACCTTTACCGTAAGCGGTTTGATTGATGGTTACAGGACTGCGCTCCAACACATGCAAGTGGGCGATATCTGGGAAGTATGGATTCCATGGAATTTAGGGTACGAGGCGAACGGCAGCACCAATATACCTGGCTATACCACGCTGGTTTTCGAAATTGAACTGGTTAGTATCGTAAGATAACTCCTCAAGCGGAGACAACAAGATTTTTGTAGAATTATAAAAAGAGTGTTATGTAAAGTAGCGCTCTTTTTTGCAAATAATACTCCCCTATCGTACAAAAATTCTATTAATATTATTTAACCTTACCTATGCAGCATTCCATCATTCCATTTCGTCATTAAAATGTGACATCTTATTTTTTTAATTCATTATTATGAAACGTACAATCTTTTTCTTAGCCCTTTTATTAATAGGATATTTAATTTCCTCTTGTGAAAAAAACGACATCGATTTTGAAGATGAATATAAGAAAAGTTATCGGGCATGGTTGGATTTCAAGAAATCATCCGGCAATACATACAATTATACAGTAACCGGAGCTTCATGGGTGGGAATAGCATGGGAAACAAAAATAACAGTATCGAAAGGTGTAATCTCACAAAGGGAATTCAAATATACTTTCACCCAAGGTTTACCAGAAAATATGCAAAAAGAGGATTTAGAATGGATCGAATATCAAAATGAGATCAATTCACATGGAAGTACTGCGGCTGCAGACCCTTTAACATTAGATGAAATATATACCAAAGCACAAAAAGAATGGCTTGTAAAACGAACAGATGTACAAACCTATTTTGAAACAAACAACGGAGGACTCATATCGTCATGCGGATACGTACCAAATGGATGTATGGACGACTGTTTTAGAGGAATTCATATTACTAATATTCAAAAAGGGCAATAACGAGTTTTCATTGCTATTATATAGTTTGGTATCTTTACCTTTCGTCAATCATTATGTAAAGATTTGCTTTTCTTTTTCGCAGCCATATACCATAAATAGATGGCAAGAAGGATAAAAGCACCGAGGAGGATAATCATTTCCGTTTTGTGTTCCATAGGAGCAACCCATATCTCGTTGAGAAAGTTCACTCTTCCCAGTATTTCTACCGGTGTCCAGAACACGATGACCGTGGCAATCCATTCTGCTATATTGAATATTGTTCTGTTAATTGAAGATAATTTGTTTAGCCATTCACTGTCAGTGAAATAATCTTGGAACCCTTTCCGAACATTGGGATATAACTTATGAGGCGTACCGGAAAGCTGTATTTGCGCATTCCATGCATGATATAAAAAACCTTATCCAGCTTCAGCCCGGGATGCCACTTTTCAAAAATGTGGTTATCGTCAAAACCCCATGCAAAGACAGCTTTCGCATTCCGCAAAGTATCATGCTTATCGGAATGTCGGCTTAGTGTTTCGGAGAGGTAATGAAAAGGGTATCGGCGATATTGTCATTTATTGAAGGGATTACTTTTTCCATATGCTGATAAATTTATAATATGCAAAATAGGTCCTGTGTTACAATTTCTCTGCGGATATTTCGTTGTTTACCGTTATTTTGTAACCCATCGACATTTATTAACACTCCCTTTTTTGGGTTATCCAACCCATATATATCGAAGATTGAAAGAAGCGAAGTGGCTTCTCGAATTCGGCTTCCTGTAATAATTCCGATAATCGTTCTTCGGAGACGGTAAAGAATTTATTTTCGATTCTATTGAGACGTTCGCTAATTTCCTGTTTGTCCACGCCTTCCGGCAGCAGAAGCTTAAGTACTTGCAAATTATCCCTGATTTGTTGTTTGTCACCCGTCATATCGAGCATTACCAACTTCGCTCCCGCAACCAACCGGTTGGCAATAGCTTTAAGCATTTGTAGTTTATTGCCATTGTCTTCAATAAAATGCAGCACAAGCAAAAGTGTGGCTGCATTGTATTTTTTGTCGGCAGATAAGTCGGTAATCAAACCCTCAATCAGCTCTACTTTATCGCAGTCCTTTAATTTTTCACGTGCCTGTACAATCATATCCGGAGAGGGATCTATTCCCGTAATTCTCCACTCTACCTGCGACCTGGCAAAACGCAGGATCTCGTTACCAGTTCCACAACCGACAACCAACAATTCTTTCGGGTCGGTTTCGATCAATAGATTGGGTAGATGGTCCATGAAATAGTGATAGTTTGGAATCCACTTTTCCACAAACTGATCATAGTCCGTCGCCCTTTCGTTCTCAAATATTTCAATTTTCTTCATTTTTTGAATTGTCTGTCAGATTTTCTGACAGCTTCCAATGGTTATCGACTATGCAGAATCACTTACCGGAATGTTTATACTCTAAGTGAAGGTACATTATTACCAATGTCGCAGGGGGACATGGCTATTGCCCCCCTGCGAATACCGGATAGTACCCCTGAAAGTAACGGGGAATAAATATGGTTACAAATTAATGTTCCCAGGAAACTCCCTACGTTATTTCACGTTTTTCGCCACAATTTCAGGATTGATTTGAGTAGCAGCTTTTTCCCGTTCTTTTCCGCGAATATGTGTTACTGAAATAGGGCCTTTTACTTCAACTGTAAAGTCGCTGATCTGATCCGAAGATATATGTCTTACCTTGGCACTAAAAGTAAAATCGATAAACCCTTGATTGTAGATCAGTCCTTTGTCCCCCGGTTTATTGCTTTCGGAAAATTGGGGTAAATCCAGCTTTTGAATGTTTATTTTAATTTTACACTTTACAAAGTTATCAACCTTGCACAATGATTTCAATACCTCAAATTTGGGATTTTAGTGATAAAAAGTCATTATTTATGAGGATACCCACAATTTGGCACCATCCTTTGGCAAATATTCCAAACAATAGGTTTGCCCCGCAGTAATGGTTATGGCGTTGTGGCAGGAATATATGAAAATCTTGCCGTTTTCGGATTGGCTACAGATAATGCAAATGGATTCTTTACCTATAATCCGTCAACAGGATCTGCAAGGTCTGATGCCATTGTAACGATAACCGGATATCCTTACAAATTTTACCAGTTCAGATAAAAGAAGAATATCCTCTTGTACATTACTTGTACAAGAGGATATTCCATTTACTCCTATATATTGTATATACCAATTCGAGAACCAATGCTGAGATTGCCGGAATTTAAACCGCCCGGAGTTAAATACTCATACTCAAATGAGTACATAAAGGTGGGAGCCCCTGTTGTGGATACCACCGGACCTTCAACTTCCCCTGTTGACGGATAATAATTTACACTTTTAGTTCTCAAAAACATCGGGTAAATTTCCTTCAATATTTAATTCTTTTACTTGTCTATTATAGATCTAATGCCATTGCGGCGGAAAGTCCTGCATAACTCCCGCCTATGATGATCACGTCAAAATTTTTATTATTTGTCATACGATTGAATTTTATAAATAAAATCTTTGTCCAGACACTGCGCTAACATTTTCTCCAATCCCTGTGAAGTAAGGTTTTTACCGATAAATACCAATCTGCTCCTGGGCATTTCTTGCCGGCGCCGAGAAATCCGGAAATAATGGTTACGGGTTTTGCTATTTCAGGTTGATTATTATTCATTTTTAAGCTTTTAGAAAATTCAACATTTGCATTGACAAGCATCGCGTTCAATACCTATCCAATAAGAACACAAAGATACAACATTATTGCAAATGCAACGCTGTTTCATAATAAATATTGATTATACCCTACAGCCTATTCCGACGGGACGACCTAATAGTAATGTGTTTTGTTAATACAGCATTCTCCGATTTCCGGAAGCTATTAGCCCGGCAACCTGTTTTCCGTAGATATATTGGTTGACTGCATGCGAAGCATCCGGGCAAAAAGACCATTTTGTTTTATAAGTGCTGATGGAGATCCGGTTTCGGCTACATGTCCGTTTTCCAGTACGACGATTTTATCGGCATTGGCTACTGTGCGCATTCGGTGAGCGATAACCAGCACTGTACGGTTCCTGACTAGTTCCGAAATAGCTGCCTGTATCTTTGTTTCGTTCTCGGCATCCACCGAAGCGGTCGCCTCGTCCAGTAACACGATGGGCGCATCTTTCAACAGTGCGCGGGCAATGGATATACGTTGACGCTCTCCTCCCGAAAGCGTACTGCCATTTTCACCGATAATCGTACGATATCCATCCGGAAGATTGTGTACAAAGTCATCGCACTGAGCAGCATGCGCTGCACACAATACTTCTCCGTCGCTGGCATCTTTTTTACCGATACGGATATTGTCCATCACTGATCCGTTAAAGAGTACTACATCCTGAAAAACAATCGAATAATTTTTCAATAAGGCTTCAGGATCGATAGTAGTGATATCCGTACCACCGAGGGTGATGGTGCCGCTGTTTACATCCCAGAAGCGGGCAGCCAGTTTGGCAGCTGTACTTTTACCGCCGCCCGAAGGACCGATCAATGCTGTCACTTCTCCCTGACGAGCTTCAAACGAGACATCGTGTAATACTTTTTCTTCATCGTCTTTATAAGAAAAATCGACATGGTCGAAACGAATGGTATAATCGTTCACATAATAACCAGCGGTTCCGGTTTGTACAGGCAGATTCATAATTTCGTTCATCCGGTTGATACGAATATCGAGAAAGAACAGTACTGCTCCATGTTCCAATGCGTTGAGCAACGGATTAAAGATCATGGAAGAGAGGATCAGGAAAAACAGATATGTCAGGAAATCTACCTTACCGGCGAGCAGCAAGGTCGTCCCGACCAGTATCAGCGTGGGTATTCCCAACTTGATAAGGGCGTGCACGGTGTTAATGATCACACCGATAAGTAATTCTCCTTTGATTTGCCCTTTCTCAAACCGCTCTTGTTCATTCGACAGCTCATGAAGATATGTTTCTTCCTGTCCGTATGACTTGATCTCCTGGATTTGCTGGATCCCTTCCTGAATTTTCTCGGTAACCGCACGTTTTTGCAAATAACTTGTCTGATGCTCTCTCGTCTGCATCTTCTTGGTGATCCAGAGAACGGTCAAGGCTACGGGAACGACCCAGAAGACGGCGAGTGCCAGTTGCCAATTCATAAAGCCGAGCCCGATCATCGCCAATATCAACGTGACAAATGAACCCACTAATTGCGGGACAGCATGTGAAAAGGTATGTTCCAGGTCGGTAGCGTCCTGCATGACCGTTGAGGTAAGATCGGACAGGTTTTTCTCTCCGAAATAAGAAAGCGGCAGTTTACGTAGTTTTTCGGCCAGCGATATACGACGTACGGCGCTTTCGTTATACACATTCACATAGGTGTTTTCATATTGAAAACGGGTAATGGCATAAATGATCCCGATAGCCATTATACTGAAGGCAATATATTCCCATATAGAAGTCGTCACTACTTCCTGGCCATTCAAATAGGGCGACAGAAAGTGCTGCAGGAATAGATACACTAAAATTACCGGTAGCATGAATGAAAGATTCTGCAAAGTAGTCCATAATACTCCTTTGATAAAATCCCGGGTACCCTGTTCGCTCATGGCGAAACGTTTCTGTATATATTTAAGCATATTTTGTTGTCTTTCTGATGTCCCACTGGACTGATTGTTGATATTCATTCCACATATGGCGGTAAAGGCCCTGCTTTTGAAACAATTGGGAATGTGTACCCTTTTCGATAATGCGCCCTTCCTCCATCACCACGATAGTGTCGGCATTTGTTACCGAGGTGAGGCGATGAGCGATCATCACTACCGTCTTGCCATGCATCAGACGACGTAACGCCTGTTGTATTTCATGTTCGTTTTCGGGATCGGCAAAAGCGGTAGCTTCGTCGAGAAGCAGGATGGGAGCATCTTTCAAGAAAGCCCTTGCCAAAGCAATACGTTGCTGTTCACCACCTGAAAGATAAATACCTTCTGTCCCTATTTTTGTGTCGAGTCCCTGAGGTAATTTATCGATGATCTCGCGGCATTGCGCCAGTTCGATGGCTCGTTCGATATCGGCCGGTGCAGCATCAGGATTGCCATAGAGAATATTATCACGGATGGAGGTTTTAAAAAGTTCGGTATTTTGAAAAACGAATGATATATGTTTTATCAATTCTTCAGGCTGGATATGTTTTACATTGACGCCACCGATAGATATTACACCATGGTCGGTATCCCAAAAACGGGCGATAAGGCGGGCCAGGGTCGTCTTCCCGCTTCCGGAAGCGCCTACCAACGCGACGGTATTCCCTTGCGGGATGGCCAGTTCAATATGGGAGAGCGCATCCTTCGACGCCCCGTCGTAACGGAAAGAGACATCATTAAAACGGATATCGTAAATGGGCGGCATAGGTGTCGGCGGCTGCGGGGTCACAAGCTGTTGTTTTTCGTCCGTCAGCGCTTCGATCCTCTCCACAGCTTCACCGGCCTGGCGATAACCATCGATAACGTACATCAACTTCATGATGCATTGCCCGAAAAAAGGTGTGATAAGTACGTAGAAAATCAGATTCAACGACACCTGTTGCCAATTACCGCCGATAAATATCAGAATAATTGCCAGGGGAACGAGCAGAAACGCAAACCCGTTAATGGCTACGGTATAGACCGACATCGATTTCTTCATGGATGCGGAGTATTCCTTTACCCACTTGTTATAATCCATGATACTATCATAAAATCGTTTAAACGAATAGACCGTTTGCTGGAACACCTTTACCACGGGAATTCCGCGGACATACTCTACTGCTTCGGCATTCATCGCTTCGAGCGAGGTCATATATTGCCGCATGGTGGCAGCGTAGTTCTTCCCCATCATCAGATAGAACTGTGCGAAAGCAATCACCAGCGGGATCAGGCAGGCAAGTCCCAGACGCCAGTCGAAAACGAACATCAGCACAAGGGTAGTGATAAACACCGTTATGCCTCCGGCCAGGTCGGGCATCTGATGTGCAACAAATGTGTGAATAATGCCGGCGTTATCGTCAATCACTTTCCGCATCTTTCCGGTACTGTTCTTTGTGAAAAAACCCAATGGCATGTGTACCGTTTTTTGCATAGCCGAATAACGCAGATTACGCTCAAGGCGGAAAGCAGCCAGATGCGACAACATCAACGCCGTAAAATAAAGCAGAATAAAGAGGATGGAAAAACCGAAAGCCCACCAGGCATAACGGACAATTTCATTACCTGAAGCAGAGGCTCCTTGCGTGAATAACAGGCGGATGATCAACCATACGCAAACGAACGGTATCATCCCTATCAGATTTCCCAAAACCGAGAGCGTAATGGAAAAAGGTATAAGCACACCTTTCTTTCCCATATGGCTTCTCAACAGGCTTAAAGTGGATGTTTTTTGTCTCATAGGCAGTATTGTGTTTACATTTTTCACAAAATTACTGCCTTCGAACACTCATTTCAATCCCTTAAAATTGGGATTTTCTTAAAAAAATGCCATCATTTATAGGGAGTCTCATGGTAGAAATTTGGGTTCAAATATTGTTATCTATCGATAATAAAAACTGCTCAATGGCTCCTCTGACCTGGAGGCGGGTACCGTTGAACTTATTTACCATCACGGTAAATGCGTACTTCTTATTGCCATCGATCAGATAACCGGCAAAACATTGTACTCCGCCAATACTACCGCTTTTAGCAACAACTTTACCGGTTAGCTTCGTATTCCGGAGGAAACTCCGGAGCGTACCCTCCTGCCCTGCCTTTGGCAGCGAGTTGAAAAATACTGTGGAATGACTGCTTCTATTGTACATATATACCAACAGGTCGGTCAGAAATTGTGCACTTACTGCGTTTTGTGGAGCCAGCCCACAACCGTCAAACATCTGCAATGAGGAGGTTGAAATCCCTCTTTCTTTCCAAAACTCTTCTGTATATTCGATTCCGGCCTCTAACGGATCAGTATATATATCACCTTTGTTATAACGCCCCATGGTACGGATAAGGTGCTCCGTATAGTGGTTGTTACTCTCCACATTTATCTCCCGGATAATATCCTTCATGGGACGCGATACTTGTGTAAATATCACCTTTCCGACACGATAGGGAGCTGATTTCCGGTCTGTCGCACAAATTCCCGAAAGATAATCATTACGCGCCGTTTCCACATTTCCTATCTGAAAACCGGCACGGGAAAGATAATCAGCCAATGTTTGTCCTAACAACAGTCCCGGATCGGGGATATCCCCTTTAATACTGAACTCTGTCCTGCCTGCAGGAATATTTCCCCGCACCGCCCTATCGTAAGAGAAAGGTTCACCATAGATATATCCGTTATCACTCCCGGTACTATTCAAAGAAAGCGAATTCTGAAAGGTTAGTCCCTTAATTTCCGGCTCTGTACGCAGGATACGAGGACAACTATTTCTGTCAGTCGTATTAAAAAACAAGCGATAGCTATTGTCAAAAATACTGATACCATAAGCGCCTGCAGCATAATAATTTCCTATATCTATCCATGTCCATCCGGGCGCGACACCATCATAACCGAACAGATTATCCACGACATAAATGGTATACTCCTTGTCTTTAGGAAGTACTTTGGCGAGTGCTTCGGTACCATTGATAAAAAAGGCATTCCGATTTTCCCCGAAGGCTTCACTACCCAGTGTGGGATCGCCGGAGCCAAACACCAGGATACGTGACGGGTCATTTGCATCAAGACCCACTTCGGTCTTATAACGGTAATTATCTCCGAAAGTTTCCAACGCCGTAGCGGTGGTAAGCAGTTTTAGTGTCGATGCCGGTGTAAGTGATTTTTCCGCGTCGTGTGTAACAATATGTTGACCGCTCTTCAGTTCCACGACGGAGACCCCTACCGAAGCATGCTTCAGTGAGGGATGATTAATAAAACGCTGCAGCGCTGTCTGCGAATAGCCAAACCCGGTTCCCAAAAGGATAATTGTAGCAAGAAAATATCTTATCATGATTCAGTAGTATTATTGTCAGTACAACGTGAATATCGGTTGCAGGTAATTTATACACGTGAATTACAAATATAATGAATAATCCGGAAGAATATTGATCCCGGTCGGAAAATTAGAGAGAAATAAAAAAGGATGACCCTGGTAGAGAGTCATCCTATTAATAATCTATTTATAATTATTTTTTGGGCTATGGTTAGAATTTATAACCCACAGAAAGGTAAGCGTTCTGGTTTTTGATATTTCCGTCGGAGACGTTGGAAATATTCACTAATCCCATATCCCAGCCCAGATCTATCAGAATAGGACCAAATTCGGCACCCACACCGAGACCTAAACCGGCATCGAACGGTTTGAGTAATTTGTCGTCTCCGAACACATTTTCTCCGTCACGTTCAGCAGAACCATTTCCTGATGATACTTTAAACTTTGTTTTTCCTCCTACTCCATAAGCAGCATAGGGACCTGCATGAAAAACAATGCGGGTTCCGGGGGAAACATCCAGTTTATACGCATAATGAACGGGCAGTTGCAGATACATCGGGTTAACTGAAATTTCTCCGGATACCGATCCGAGGGAACCTTCATATTTCGCCCCTTTGGTTGTGAAGAACAATCCCGTTTGGATAGCACTGTTGTACATGAATTCATAATCAGCCGCCAAACCTATGTGGAATCCAACCTTTGCATTTCTGTCGTCCAATTCGTCACCATAGAAGTTCGACATGTTCACACCACCTTTTACTCCAAGGTTTACCTGGGCACTCGCTGCCGTTACCATGATAAGCATCGCCGCGATCAGCGAAAATTTCATTTTTCTCATAATTTCGTTCTTTTAGTTAAAAATTTAGTTTGTTTGAAGATTATGTCTTCATTTTTGTTCTGACTATTTCTTCTGGAAATAGTTTAAAAACTATATATACAACACCCGGCGGCCGAATATTGTTTATCGGATATATTGTATTAAACGGTAAAATTCTAGAAATACGTATCCGGCAGATCACACATAACTCAACTGAAAAGAAGATGTTGAGAATATTTCGTGGGCTACTCTTTTAATTTCCTGTTGTGTGATCCCGTCGATTCGGGAATATACCTCGTTCAAAGGCGTGTAGCGGTCAAAATGTAGAAAAGCTTTTCCCATTCCCAGCGTATTGTTTTCATGATTTTCCGCAGCAATACCCATCTGCCCCTTCCACTGCCGTTTGGTCCGCATTAATTGTGTAGAAGTTAATTCAGTCTGCATGATCTTCTCAATTTCTTTGTTAATAAGTCTCAGGCATCTTTCCCTGAATTTCGGATCGGAAGCAAAGTAGATGGTGAACAGGCCGGTATCGGAGTACAATGTCAGGTTTGATTCCACATGATAGACCAATCCGTGTTTTTCCCTGAGTGAAACATTGAGTCGGCTATTGAGGCTCCCTCCCCCCAGTATATGATTGATCATATACAATACATATTTATCCGGATGATGCATATTGAATGTGCGCCATCCCATCACAACGTGCGATTGGGATGTATCTTTTTGCATCTCCCTCTTTTCAGGAAGCAGGATACCCGGGGATATACGCTGCTTGACGGGTAATGCTCCATTCGACGGATTTGATGCAGACGAAAAATACTTTTCGGCCATCCGGACGACTTTTGAAAAAGAGGTCTTTCCGAAAGAAAAAAAGACCATATTATCCGGACGATACTGTCTCTCAACGAAACGCTTCATGTTCCCGCTATTGAATGATTGCAGTGTTTCGGGATCACCCAGTATGTAGTGCCCCAAATCGTGGTCGGCAAACATCAGATTCTCAAAATCATCATATATCTGCTCTGAAGGAGAGTCTTCATATGAAAGAATTTCATCGATGATCACTTCCCGTTCCTTTTCGATCTGCCGGTCGGAAAACCGGGAGTGAAAAACAATATCATTCAACAGTTCCATGGTACGGGGTAAATATTCTTCCGGAAATGCAGCGTACACAAACGTCTCTTCCTTGGAAGTGTAAGCATTAAGCTCTCCTCCTATATTCTCCATCCGGTCGACAACATGATGAGCCCTACGCTTCTCCGTACCTTTGAAAAGCATGTGTTCCACAAAATGAGCCATACCCTGTTCAGCAGGAAATTCATCACGGGTTCCACTGTTTACCGCAATCCCGCAATAGGATATGTCGGATGGAAAAGAACGGTGAATGATGCGTAAACCATTCGATAAAGTATATGTATATGTCATTACAAAAAAATCAATTTACCCGTGATACGGAGTAAGTACCTTCATAAAATCCTACAATGTTCTGCGTCATCTCGATCGACATATTGATACGATCCTCTATTGTTTTGGTTGCAGCGTGGGGAGCAAGCACCACATTATCGAGTTCCAGTAATTCTGGTAAAATATGTGGTTCATTCTCGAACACATCCAACCCGGCTGCCCAGATTGTATTTTCTTTCAACGCTTTTGCCAGTGCTTTCTCATCTACCATACTGCCACGGGCCGTATTGATAAATACTGCTGAAGGTTTCATCATATTTAATTGTTCCGCGGCAATCATGTGGTGCGTTTGAGGTGTATACGGCGCATTCAGCGAGATATAATCAGCCGTTTTCAATAGCTCCTCAAATGCCACATACCGGGCGTTATATTGTCGTTCGACAGCTTTATCCAGCCTATTCCTGTTATGGTAAATGATTTCCATATCTGAAGCCACAGCACGTCGTGCCAATGACTGCCCGATGCGTCCCATGCCAATAATACCCAATGTTTTTCCATAGACCTGCATGCCGCTCTCTGCATAAATACCCCAGCTTACTCCTTCGGGTGTACGCAATTTACGATCATAATAACCTATACGACGGCCGGCTGCCAGCAGAAGTGCGAAAGCAAACTCGGCCGTAGGTTCACGTGTACTGTTAGGTATATTGGTAACCACAATTCCTTTTTTTGTAGCATAATCAACGTCGATATTGTTGAACCCCACACCGTAATTAGAAATCAACTCTAATTTTTTGGCTCTATCCATGATCTCCTTATCAGTATAAAAACTGAAGTTAGGAACAAGCACCTCGTAGTCGGGGATCATTTCCAGTACTTCTTCTTTGGTAAAATAGGATTTATCCACAGGAAGCGTAATATCATAATTTCCTTCCAGGACCTTTAACCCTTCAGGCTTTAGCCGATATGCAATCAATACTTTTTTCATAAAATTACGGATTATGAGATAATAATTTCCAATTTTTCATTCTGGCCGACTAATTATTGCCTAGTCCACAAGAATTCGGATTGATCCCTAATTATGCCTATTTCATAAGAATTCGGGTTGATCCAACTTTCAATTTTCAACTAAAATAAGTATAACAAAAAAACGAGCCTTTCGACCCGTTTCTCCGCTCTTCCTCTTGGACTTGAACCAAGGACCCTCTGATTAACAGTCAGATGCTCTAACCAACTGAGCTAAGGAAGAATATTTCACTTTTTAAAACTTAACCTTTCTGCTCTTCCTCTTGGACTTGAACCAAGGACCCTCTGATTAACAGTCAGATGCTCTAACCAACTGAGCTAAGGAAGAATGTTCTCTCTGCCGAAAAGCGATGCAAAAGTAGTATAATTTTCCGAATAAACCAATAACACCCGGAAAAAAATTAAGTGCAGGCTTTTGTGACGAAAGAACCATTGTTATCTTAATCTGTATGCAACACCAAACGTAATGTTGACTGATTGATAATCAGAAATACCCATATAATCAAGATTTGTCAGCAATGATATTTTATTACTTGTATTAATTCTCAACCCCACACCAAAATCGTATCCGAAATAAGCTTCAGACGATTCAGTTTCTGACCCATAAGAGGCAGTAAAAACACCAAAACCGAGTAAACCCTTAGCCTCGAAATTAACTTTCGGGCTAATTGGAGTAGAAGCCAACACTCCAAACATTAATCCTCCTATACCATAAGAAACATCATCTACGACATGCCCACTGCCAAACCATTTTCCGGCAATACCTACATTGGGGTGGAACAAATATCCAAAATCGACCAACGACAGAGTAGCACCAGCTCCTAAATCACTCAGGTCTCCCACAGGAATAGCAGCTCCTAAGGACAGTCCAATAAAACCTCTTCTGGAAGCAGTGTCATTAAAACCCGCCTCCCTTCTGTTTCGGGTTGAAGCAGGCTCTCTGACAATTTTTTCTATTTCATCTGTTTGGTAGACGAAAACACTGCCATCAGAAGTTTGTAGTTTAATTTGCTCATTGGGTACCTGTTCAACAATAATACCTCTTAAGATACTTCCATTTTTAAGGTATACAACATCTACAAGGTTGTTTTGCTGAGAAAAAGCAATCAGTGAAACAAATAGAGCCAAGAATAACAAGTTAAATTTTCTCATAATTCAATTATTGCCACCCCCCGTTCCTAAAGTTTAGGTGAAGTTTAAAATAAAAGCGTTAGAACGGCTGAATACTCCCTTAGTATCAGATAAATATGTCTCCCCCATAAAGAAAAACAACACCTATTTTTACATCATGTATATTCTTTGCAATTGCAGTTGTTTTTCCTATGCATTAGTTTACTCATTCATCTACTACAAAGTCAATACTCAAACGCTTTTTGATTTACAGATAGATATATTTCTTAGTACTTAATGGCAAAGATATCTATTTTTCACATATAAAAATATTTTCTCGATTAATTTCAACTAAGAAACAGATAGCATTACTCTTTTCATTACATCTTCATTCCCATCGGAAAGGTTAATCCAAATCGTTTCCTTATCCTTCTTAAACCAGGTAAGTTGCTTACGGGCATAATTACGGGAATGCTGCTTTATTTTTTCTATTGCAAACTCGAGATTACATTTCCCATCGAAATAGTCGAAAAGTTCTTTATATCCCACTGTATTGAGCGAATTCAGATGACGTTGCGGGTAGAAAGCTCTTGCCTCCTCTATCAATCCTTCCACAACCATTTGATCCACCCGCCGGTTGATACGGTCATATAATTCTTCACGATCACGGGTAAAACCGATTTTTACAATCCGGAACGGACGTTTTTTCTTAGGATTAGTGCGAAGTAACGAGTAAGGTTTTCCGGCCATCAGACAGACCTCTAAAGCATGTATCACTCGCTTGGGATTTTTTAAATCTACCTCATTATAAAAAACGGGATCAAGAATTTTCAATTGTTGCCGTATTGGATCGAGTCCCTCTTTCCGGTAAATATCCTGTAGCTCCCTGCGCAGCGTTTCATCAATGGTAGGAATATCGTCAATTCCTTTACAGACGGCATCAATATACATCATAGAACCTCCTGTCATTACTACGACCGGATATTGTTTATGCAATTCCCGGAGTAGTGAGAGCGCATCCTGTTCGTATTCACTGGCGCTGTAGTAGTCTTCCGGGGAAAGTATTCCCACAAAGTAGTGTGGTACGCGCTGCAATTGTTGTTCCGTAGGCGCCGCCGTACCGATGGTCATTCCCCGGTAGATCTGGCGCGAATCAGCCGATAAAACAGGAGATCCTAACGCTTCGGCTATTCGCAGGCTCCATTCGGTTTTACCTACGCCTGTAGGGCCAAGCAGCACGAGGAGGGTATTCATTGTTTCAATTGTTGTTCGATGGTTATTCAACAGATATTCGGTTGTTATTCGGTTGTCAAACATGAGCGGAGCGAATGAACAACAGCGGAGCTGAACAACACAAAGTGAACAACGGCCGAGCCGAACAACGCGAAGCTAATAACGGCGAAGCCGAATAACAATAATAGTGTTATCGACTGTATTAATATAAATCGTTGGTGTCTGGTTCTGCCGGGGTATCGTCTAACCCATCAAACCCTTCTCTATCCAATTCGTCCAATTCAAAACTTTCGTCGCCATAAAAAGTTTCCCCCATGTCCAATGAAACTGTATCTGATTTCATAACCTCAATATCTGCGATTTGTTTTGGCGCTTCTCCTACCGAAAGTGTACAGACAGGCAATTTCAGGTTTTTACCGGGAATAAGCTCTGATAATTCTATAAACAATGCGCGTTCGTTAAAGTAATCGAACACAAACATCAGTTTTTGCTTTTCATCTTCCAGATAATCACTCAGAATGCATTCTTCCATAATATAAGAATCCTCATCGGAATAGGTATCCATCTCCACCAGAGTAATTTCCTGCTTCTTACGCCATTTATTGTCACAAAGGAAGAACGACGCCATTTCCTTATTACTGAATCCCGTACAATCTATAATAGCATTGTAAAAATCCAGGAATGTGGCATCCGCATCTATTTTAATTTCTCTCTTGAAGTTATCCACTTCATCAGACAGGATTAGAAACTTGAATATCATTGTGATCTCCGTTTATGCTGATTATTTTTCTATAATTAGACATTTCAAAGGTAATAAAAAGTTTTAATTTTTCACATTTAAGTAATTATTTAATGCATCAAATATACTACAGCACATGGATGAACCTAATGTAAAAGCAATTGTTTTATAAGTATGATATAATTTAGTCATTTGTTCGTTATGACAAAGTTCAACTGACGACAAACTGAAACCAAAGCAAACTTGTTTGAGTTTTGGTGAGGTGCAAAAATAAAAAAAGAAAAATCGTATGAAACCGAAATATATGCCTGTCGATCCCGGCTATTTTGAACTTTTTGAGCAGGAGATGGAAAAAAATGATGTAAGAGTGATTTATTTTGCTTTTGCCAATGAACCTGAACTGGAAGAGTCACGCGGAAAGATCATCAAGGTAGATGATAAAGGTCAGGAGGGTCATTTTCTTCTCTTTGAGAACGGCGATCAGGTACGTCTCGACAGAATTATCGTAATTAACGGAATACCGGGACCCGCCTATGATGAATACGACTCATACGCCCTTGCCCCCCTCACTTGCCAGGCAGGTTATGACGATTGTTTTATGGAATAGAAATCATTATCTTTGCCTCCAACATTAGACTATTTCAATTGCGTTTATGGCTCTGAAACAACAACAGGAACTAAAACAAACACAACGTCTTTCACCTCTGCAAATGCAGGTAATAAAACTGGTAGAATTAAACTCGGTAGAGGTGGAAGACCGCATCAAACAGGAGATAGAAGATAATCCCGCTCTGGAAGTCTCAGATTCCGGCCCTGCCGGCGAGGAAGAAGAGAACAATGAAGCAACGGAAGATATTCTATCCCAGGAAGAAATCATACTTGGTGATTATGCCTCGGAAGATGATATACCGGACTATCGACTGAACGGAAGCGACCGGAAGAATGAGACCAACATTGTCGAGATCAGTTATTACGACGACAAATCGTTGGGTGATTCATTGCAGGAACAGATCGGACTATTGCAACTGGACGATCACAGGCAGCTGATCGCACAATATATTATTGGCAATCTCGATGAAAATGGTTATCTGCAACGCGACCTGCAATCGATCTCGGATGACCTGTTGTTTCAGCAACAGATAGAAGTATCTCCCCTGCAAATGGAAGATGTGCTGTATGAAATTCAGGATCTGGAACCGGCTGGTGTGGGAGCCCGGAATCTACGGGAATGCCTTCTGCTTCAACTGGATCGGTATGAATCCACCCCGGCGGTGGAACATGCCAAAGAGATCCTCTCCAATTATTTCGAAGAGTTTTCCCGAAAGCATTACGATAAGATCATCCGCCAGATGAATATCACGCAGGACGAACTGCGCGAAGCCATCCGTGAAATCACCTCCCTGAACCCTAAACCGGGCAACGCACTGGGCGGAACAATGCAGACCGCTATGAACAATATCACTCCCGATTTTATCGTAGACTCTTACAATGGTGAGGTCTCTATCCAACTTAATAACAGCAATGTTCCCAGCCTGCAGGTGAACCGATCTTTCTCGGAAATGCTCAAGGGATACAACGAAAACAAGGAGAGCATGTCGAACGACGACAAACAAGCTATCCTTTTCATGAAACAGAAAGTAGACTCAGCCAAATGGTTTATCGATGCGGTGAAACAGCGCCAGAACACCCTGCAGCGTACTATGGAGGCAATCGTAAGCCTACAATACGATTTTTTTCTTACGGAAGATGAAACCCAGCTCAAACCCATGATCCTGAAAGATGTGGCTGAAAGAACAGGATTCGATATCTCAACCGTTTCCCGTGTAAGCAATAGTAAGTATGTGCAGACCAATACCGGTATTTATCCTCTTAAATTTTTCTTCTCGGAAGCGATGCAGACCAATAGCGGAGAAGATATCTCTTCGAGAGAGGTTAAATTGATCCTCAAAGAAAGTATCGACAATGAAAATCCTGTCAAACCGCTCACAGACGATCAACTCACGAAAATACTCAATGAAAAAGGGTATGTGATTGCGCGCCGTACCGTGGCCAAATATCGTGAACAATTGAATATTCCTGTGGCTCGATTGAGAAAAAAAATATAACTTTGCGAATTCAAAACTGGTTACAGGATGAAGTCTATCGCACACCTAATCTCCACTATATTTCAACCCCTGCTGATGCCCATCTATGGAGTAATGCTCCTGTTTGTATACACCTACTTTGGAATAACTTATCTTCAGCAGTTCTGGTTGATCATTACGCCGGTAATCCTATTTTCATTTGCGATTCCGGCTATTCTCATTTTCATGCTCTATAAGATAGGAGTTATTTCCGACTTGTCGCTGAAGGTACGTCGCGAACGTATCTACCCCTATATAATCACATTGCTTTCTTATTCTGTGATGATCTTTTTCTATTATAGAATGAACATGCCCCCATGGTTTTTGATGATCATGGTCTCCTCTGTCGCTATTATGCTTGTCGCTATCCTCATCACCCTGAAATGGAAAATCAGTGCACATATGTTCGGCATCGGCGGACTCATTGGGGGGGCTATGTCGGTAAGTTATTTCGTCGAACATTCCAACCCCTATTTTATGTTCATGGGATTGTTTATCATCGCAGGACTGGTTGGCACATCGAGGCTTATCCTCAAACGTCACACCCTTGCGCAGGTGATTGCTGGATTCTTATTGGGATTTTTGCTCTCCTTCATTTTTGTCTGGATAGGAGTACAACCATGAACAGAATCTTGTTTTTTGACATAAAAGAATTAAATAGTATATTTACCGCATAAATATTTTTTTAAATTATAATCATTATGAATTTTCCTGAAAATGTAAAGTACTCTTCCGATCATGAATGGGTAAGAGTGGAAGGCAACGAAGCATACGTTGGAATTACTGATTTTGCGCAAGGTGAATTGGGTGAAATTGTCTATGTCGATGTAACGACAGAAGGTGAAACCCTGGGTCAGGGCGAAGTTTTCGGAAGTATTGAAGCTGTGAAGACCGTATCCGACCTGATGATGCCTGTCGGAGGTGAAGTACTGGAAGTGAATACCAAACTGGAAGACGCTCCGGAGTTAGTGAACAGTGACCCGTTCGGTGAGGGATGGATCATCAAAATAGCAATCAATAGTGCCGGTGAACTGTCGGGTTTGATGTCAGCTGCCGAATACAAGGAATTTATCGGAAAGTAAAAATTGATGTGATAACTCGATGATTGAATGATGTACTGATTGATTTCTCACATTGCCACATCAACAAATCGTCATATCAACAAATCAACAAATCATTCTTTATGAATCCATTAGTAAGTATTATTATGGGCAGTACTTCCGATCTGCCTATAATGGAAAAAGCAGCCCAATTTCTCAATGAAATGGAAATCCCGTTCGAAATGAATGCCCTTTCCGCCCATCGGACTCCCGAAGAAGTGGAAAAATTCGCAAAAGGGGCCAAAGACAAGGGGATCAAAGTGATTATTGCAGCGGCCGGTATGGCTGCACATCTCCCGGGAGTGATCGCCTCAATGACCACTCTTCCGGTAATTGGCGTACCCATCAATTCATCTCTGGACGGAATGGATGCACTGCTCGCCATCGTACAAATGCCTCCCGGCATCCCGGTAGCGACCGTAGGAATTAATGGTGCGTTGAATGCAGCTATTCTGGCATTACAGATGATCGCTACAGGCGATGAGTCGGTACAGAAGAAACTGGCGGACTACAAAATAAGTCTGAAAAATAAGATCACCAAGGCAAACCAGGAATTGGCATCCGTTTCTTACAAATTCAAAACCAACTAACAGTTGATAATTGACAGTTAATAATGGATAACAATTGGCATTTTGTAATTCATTATTAGTAATTGGTAATTAGTAATTGGTAATTAGTAATTGGAAATTTTAGTAATTCATCTTAACTCTTGGTTCTTGACACTTGTATCTAATTTATAATCAATATGAAAAAAGTAATTCTTATGTTAACTGCCCTATCTCTGCTGGCAGCCTGTAACAACGGCAACCAGGCAGATAAGCAAGTACCGGCTGACGACGGTATCGACTACGCTACATTCGAATACAAGGTGGACAGGTTTGCAGACATCGAAATTCTCCGCTATCCTGTCCCCGGCTTCAACAGCCTGTCGCTGCAACAAAAAGAGCTGATCTATTATTTATCGCAGGCTGCACTCGAAGGGCGCGATATCCTCTGGGATCAACACAACCGTTACAACCTGACTATCCGGCGGGTTTGTGAAGGAGTTTACGAGAACTATATGGGCGACAAATCGTCCGAAAACTGGAAACATTTCGAGACCTACCTGAAACGGATATGGATGGCTAACGGTATCCACCATCACTATTCTGAAGACAAGATCATACCGGAATTCCCGCAGGACTACTTCGTCTCTATCGTAAAAGGGGTGGATCCGGGGCGTATGCCTTTCCGTGACGGGATGGCTGCCGATGAGACTCTCAATGAGATCCTCCCGGTGATGTTCGATCCGAATGTCATGTCCAAACGGATGAACCAAACCCCGGGCGCCGATATCGTGGCAACCTCGGCAGTGAACTTCTATGAAGGGGTGACACAAAAAGAGGTAGAAGATTTTTACAATGCAATGAAGGATCCTAACGACAATACACCGGTGTCTTACGGTCTGAACAGTAAAGTAGTAAAAGAAGATGGCGTTGTCACCGAACAGGTATGGAAACTGGGTGGTATGTACGACAAAGCCATTGAACGCATTATCGGATGGCTGGAAAAAGCGGCTGCCGTCGCCGAGAACGATCAGCAGAAAGAGGTGATCAACACGCTGGTCTCCTATTACCAAACAGGGGATCTGAAAACGTTCGACGACTATTCGGTGAAATGGGTGACTGACACCGCTTCCCGTGTAGATTTTATCAACGGCTTTATCGAAACCTATACCGACCCGCTCGGTATGAAAGCGACCTGGGAGTCTATGGTGAACTTCAAGAGCGAAGAAGCATCCGAGCGTACCCGGATCATCAGCGAAAACGCCCAGTGGTTCGAAGATAATTCTCCTGTCGACGACCGTTTCAAGAAAGAAGAAGTGAAAGGGGTATCGGCCAAGGTGATTACAGCCGCCATGCTTGGCGGCGACTGCTATCCGGCTACACCAATCGGCATCAACCTGCCTAATTCCAACTGGATCCGACGCGACCATGGCTCCAAATCGGTGACTATTGATAATATCACCTTTGCCTATGACAAAGCAGCAGAAGGGAACGGCTTCAACGAAGAGTTCATGTGGAGCGACACCGAACGGGAACGTGCAAAAAAATATGGCACCCTGACCGATAACCTGCACACCGACCTCCATGAATGCCTCGGACATGGATCAGGTAAATTACTTCCGGGTGTGGACGGCGATGCACTCAGAGCCTACGGTTCACCACTGGAAGAAACAAGAGCCGACCTGTTTGCACTCTATTATCTGGCCGATCCCAAATTAGTGGAACTGGGGCTTTTACCGGATAATGAAGCTTACAAAACGGAGTATTACGGCTACGTCATGAATGGTGCCATGACTCAGCTCACCCGTATCCAACCGGGTAAAGATATCGAGCAGGCACATATGCGTAACCGGGCATTGATCTCCAACTGGGTCATAGAAAACGGAAAAGCTGACAATGTAGTGGAATTACAGCAACGTGACGGCAAAACATACGTGGTGATCAACGATTACGACAAACTGCGCAGCCTCTTTGGAGTATTACTGGCCGAAGTGCAACGTATCAAGTCGGAAGGCGATTACGAAGCAGGCAAGAACTTAGTGGAAAAATATGGTGTGAAAGTAAATGCGGATCTGCACAAAGAGGTGCTGGCACGCTATGAAGCACTGAATATCGCTCCATACAAGGGGTTTGTGAATCCGGTTTATAAACTCGTAACCGATAACAAAGGCAAAGTAACGGATGTAACTGTTTCGTACGACGAAAACTATGTAAACCAGCAGTTGCGTTACTCAAGACAATACTCGGTATTGCCGTTGAAGAATTAATCTTACAGGAAATATCAGCAAAATGAGGGTGCATCACAACTTCGTGGGTTCACCCTCATTTTACTAATCACCTTCCCACTTTCCCACCTTCTCACTTTTCCACATCCAACAATGACTTACGACGAAACACTCGATTATCTTTATCACCAGATGCCCGAATATCAACGGATCGGCGATAAGGCTTATAAACCCGGGCTCGACAACAGCCTTGCATTAGACGGGATTTTCGATCATCCCCACCGGCGTTATAAAACCATCCATGTGGGGGGTACCAACGGGAAAGGCTCCGTTTCACACCTGTTGGCTGCTATATTACAGGAATCAGGATACAAAGTGGGATTATATACTTCCCCCCATCTGATCGATTTCCGCGAAAGGATCCGTGTCAATGGAGAGATGATCAGTCGTGAGTTCGTGATGGATTTTGTAGAGCAGTACAGGAAACAGTTTGAGCCGGTAATGCCCTCGTTCTTCGAGTTAACCATGGAGATGGCTTTCCTCTATTTTGCTCAACGGGAAGTGGATGTAGCTGTGATCGAGGTCGGTCTGGGCGGACGGCTCGACAGTACCAATATCATCTCTCCCGATCTTAGCATTATCACTAACATCGGATTCGATCATATGAAACAGTTAGGCAATACATTGCCAAAGATTGCAGCCGAAAAAGCAGGAATTATAAAATCATATACACCTGTAGTGATTGGGGAAACGGGCAATGCGGAAGTAACGCAGGTTTTTATCGACAAGGCACAGTCGGTGAACGCTCCTATTGTCTTCGCGGAACTCTATATGAACAATTTTAAAGCAGAGAAATGTGAATCAGGATGGTTACTGTTTCATGCAGACGGGTACCCTGGTATAAAGAGCGAATTAAGGGGGTTAGCACAAGACAAAAATGCACGGACGGTATTGACGGCGGTGGAAGTTCTCCTTGAAACAGGTTATGTGATCCCGAAAGCATCTGTGTATAAAGGGTTCGCCAATGTGACCTCCATTACCGGATTAATGGGACGATGGCAACAGTTGCAAACTTCACCGAAGATCATCTGTGATATCGCGCATAACGCGCATGGGATACAATATGTGGCGGAACAGTTACAATCAGAAAACTTCAATCGTCTCCATATGGTGTTCGGAATGGCAAACGATAAAGATATTGATCCCGTCTTTTCTCTCTTACCACGGGATGCTGTTTATTATTTTACAAAAGCATCGGTAGAACGTGCCTTGGACGAAAAAAGACTGGCACGGCAAGCCGAAACCCATGGATTAAACGGGGAAAGCTTCAGCAGCGTAAAAGAAGCAATAGAAGCTGCAAAAGAAAACGCCGATAAAAATGATCTCATTTTCATCGGCGGTAGTTCCTTTATCGTAGCGGATGCGTTGCTGCTGTTCATATAATTACCAAACTAACACGATTCGGAAGTTGTATTCTTCTTCCAGATATTGTATATCATCCTCGCTTCCAAAAAGGTCTGAAGCCTGAATAAAAAAAGCGACAGTAGGCTTCTCTTCACCCTCAAATTTATATTGTACATCGAAACTGATAGTTTCGGTATATGTATCAACTATATTTCCCGTATCATCATAGATACCATATGTATGTACATAGGGAAGTGACTTCTGCACTTCATTCACATCCCGCGGGCCAATAAAAATAAATCCCAACACAGCACCATCTTCATAAATAGATTTATTCAGTTCGGGCAATTCATATACGGCTTCAAAACGTTTGAAATTTCCATCATCATTCCATGTCCAATCATCCTTCTCGACTGTAATATTCACAATCTCCCACCGCGTAAATTCAAGTTGTTCGTTATTTTCCCGCAACGCCTCTTCAATCATCCTCCGAATCTGAGCCTCTGTCAGATAATCATCAGGATAATCATCAGAACAGGAATACCCTCCAAGCAAAACTGCCACAGAAAGCAATGATACAGCAACTGTTTTAAATAATTTTTTTCCCATATAGATAGTTTTAATTGGTTTCCATTCGAGCGTAAAAATCATTTTTTATTAAAAAAGCATTTGATCTCACCAGATTAATACAAGTCTGAATTGATAGTATACTTTCGCTGCCGTATCCTGAATACCGTCAGACGGCTGAATATAAAATGTCACTCTGTTGGTCAGAGAACTATATTCATAGCCTACCGTTTCCGTAAATACACTGCCATCGTCCAAGAGAATACTTATTGTATAGGGAAGCTGAGTTTGTACCTCATCCTGGTTTTGTACGCCTAAAAAAACATAACCGATCACCGCTCCACTTTCATAGATAAACTCATCGATATATCTCATTTGTTTTACTACTTCCCATCTTCTATTGGCAGGATTCCAACTCCATTCCGAAGCTTTCACTTCATAATCCTGAATATCCCATGCAGTTTCAGTTATATCGTCACTACAGGATGAGACAAAAAAGCCAATACTTAGAAATAGAAGGCCCGCAAACAGGGTGGGAAAAAATTTTCTTTTCATAATTCGTGGTTTTTGAAGTCTGTAATGCTTGTTCATAGGCTATGACTTGAAAAAAGTTCTTACGTTTAATTTAAAACAGTAAAAGAGGGAAAAAAGTTTAAACCATTCTCCCTCTATATTAATACTTGCCTGAAGATCAGAACAAATTATTTAATTCAAGAAGACAAAAAGTATCATTTTATACTTCTTAAATATTTACACTACCATCCTGGGATCAAAATGACCTTCCTCCCAAAAATCCACCTAGAATATCGTTCAGGGGATTACCGTCGCCATCCTTGTCGAGCGCACTACCCAACATATCCATGATGCCTCCACCGGATTTACCTTGCTGTGAATTACCCAACAGGCCTCCTAGGAGATCGCCCAAACCACCGGCACCGGTATTAGCCTGACGCTTCTCTTTTCCAAGGTATGCCATTACAATAGGGGCTAACATCGCCAACAAAGGAGCTATCTTATTCATACTGACTCCGGTTTTCTGAGATATGCCCTGCTCTACAGCCGGAAGTTTATTCCCAAATATATGGCCCAGAATTCCATTGCCATCCTGCTGCAATTCTTCTGTATGTCCCTGTAACATTCCGGAAAGGTTATTCAGAAGCGAACCATCATGTTTCGACTCCAGCGCTTTATTCAGGCTCTCCGCCCCATCGCGGGATTGTGCATTCCTGGTCATTCCGGCTAATATTGCCGGCACGGCCATATTGACTACGCCCGACGCCTCTCCTTCATTCATGCCGAGTTGACCGGCTACACTTTTCACAATTGATTGCCCCACCGGGCTGTTTAATAATTCTGATAGATCCATTTGCGTGAGTAATTATAAAATAATAAAGCCCAAATATATATTTATTAAACAATCTGTTCCTTTATTAAGTTCTTAGAATTGACGTAATGAGGAATAAAACCACACTATAGGATTACCGTAATTTACAATTACTTTTTCAACAATGGATTGCCAGCTGTGAAAAAAACATTATTTTTGTCTATCCACATTATTATGGATGATAATTTTTCAATATAAGGAGAACAACGGACAAAGTCGTATGAGAAGCGTAATCAAAATGTCTTACGTCTTGAATCTTGATTCTTTGCTCTTTATTCTTTACTCTAAAATATGAAACAATATCTTGATTTATTACAGCGGGTGCTCGACGAAGGGGTTAAAAAGGAAGACCGTACAGGAACCGGAACCATCAGTATCTTCGGACATCAGAGCAGGTACAGGATGAGTGACGGATTTCCGGTACTTACCACTAAAAAATTACATCTGAAATCGATCATCCACGAATTGCTTTGGTTCCTCAATGGGGATACCAATGTGAAATATCTGAACGATAATGGCGTGCGTATCTGGAATGAGTGGGCTGATGAAGATGGCGACCTGGGGCATATCTACGGGTATCAATGGCGTTCATGGCCCGATTATAACGGCGGACATATCGACCAGATATCAGAGGTAGTGAATACCATCAAAAATAATCCCGATTCCCGACGTATTATTGTCAGTTCATGGAATGTGGCTGATATTCCCAGTATGAACCTTCCTCCTTGCCACGCTTTTTTTCAATTTTATGTGGCTGACGGAAAACTGAGCCTTCAACTCTATCAACGTAGTGCGGACATTTTTCTGGGAGTGCCGTTCAATATCGCTTCCTATGCGTTACTGCTGAAAATGATGGCCCAAGTGACCGGGTTGGAGGAGGGTGATTTCATCCACACTTTCGGGGATGCCCATATCTACCTGAATCATCTTGAACAGGTGAATCTTCAACTGTCGCGTGAACCGCGGCCACTACCAAATATGAAGGTCAACCCTGATGTAAAGGATATATTCGGCTTCCGTTTCGAGGACTTCGAACTGGCAGACTACGATCCACACCCACACATTAAAGGTATTGTCAGTATATGATGAATCAGAAGAAACCACATATCGCCATTATTGTCGCACTCGATGAACAGAACGGTATCGGACGAAGAGGCGAACTGCTTTGCCATCTTCCCGGCGACCTGAAGCATTTTAAGGAGCTCACCACAGGACACACCATCATTATGGGAAGAAAGACCTATCAATCGCTTCCTAAAGGTGCACTGCCCAACCGAACCAATATAGTAATTACTTCTGATAAGGAAGACAATTACCCTGGCTGCGTCGTGGTGCGTTCTGTCGATGAAGCGCTGGCCCGTTGCAAAAATGAGGACACGGTTTTTATTATCGGTGGAGGACAACTTTACCGTTCAACCCTCGACCTAGCGGAGATACTCTATCTCACCCGCATACATCACACCTTTGATGATGCCGATACTTTTTTCCCGGAAATAGATCTCAACGAGTGGGAGTTGATTCAACAACAAACATACCAGACAGACGAAAAACATCAATATAATTATTCATTTCAGACCTGTATAAAAAAATAAGTTGTAAAAATGGATGTGAATAGTTGGAAAGAGTTTCTGCAGGGCGACGAAAAAGCATTTTCGTCGCTATATCGTAGTTACTTCAATGAACTTTTTGCATACGGTCTGAAAATAGGTTTCGATGAGGAGGTATGCAAAGATGCCATACAGGATGTTTTTTACAAAATATACATCTCCCGAAACCAACTGACCCACATCAGAAATATTGAATCTTACTTGCTCCACTGCCTGAAGAACAGATTATTTGATATCCACAATCTGGAAACTAAAATTAACCATATAAATTACAATGATATCATTCTCGAAAGTGAAAACAGTGTCGTAGAAAAGATCATTGAGGAAGAGACAGAGTTGCAGTGGGAAAGTAAAATAAAACAATCACTGAAAACTCTGCCTCCAAAACAAAGAAAGATAATCTATTACCATTATCAGCTCAACCTTTCTTTCGATGAGATAGCTGCCTTACTGGATATGACACCCGAAGCAGTAAAAAAATCAACTTACAGGGCACTACAGAAAATGAGAGGAAGTCAGCAACTAAAGAATCCTTTTTTTACTTTCCTTTTCTTCGTTCTTTAACCATATTTTGTTAATCTTCATTAATATTGTCTCCCCTTTGTCTTTTTTGAAGTCTTTAATATATAACCGAATGATATTGTCTGTTATGGATCAAAAAGATTTTTTGTGTGACGACCTTTTCATATACTGGAGAATCCACCCGACGAAAGAACTGGATACTTTCTGGGTGAATTTTCTCAAAGAGAACGAAGATTATAGGGAATCCTTCAATAAAGCTATTGAAACATTTGAAATAATACGAAAAGGGAAAGAGATACTTGAAGTGGGAGAAACTTCAATACTACAGGAGCTAAAAGATAAAATCGAGAAAGAGAAATTAAAGAAAAGAAGGAAAATACGAAAGATACTAGCTTCATCTGCCGCTGCCATATTGCTTCTTTTATTGATTTCCTCGATCTTTATTCTGTATGAAAAGAAGGAAAATGTGGATTCCCTCACATCTTCCATAGGAGAGGTAATGAATAATAACAATATACAACTTTTTACCGGCAGTAATGTATTAGAAATCGATAATAATTCAGTGCTGGATTTATCTGGGGAGAAATATGGCACCATAATCCAACAGTCACATTCGCAGAAAAAGATCGATTTGGGTAACAACCAGATAAACAAACTTATTGTACCTTATGGGAAAAGGTCGACATTGATTTTAGCTGACGGATCGAAAGTGCATCTGAATTCCGGAACTAAAATGGAGTTTCCATCCATATTTTCTGGGGAGAAAAGGGAAATCAATATAGAAGGAGAGATTTATATTGAAGTGGCAAAGCAAACCAATGCACCTTTCGTTATTCACACCCCCAATTCCCAAATTACTGTCTACGGAACCTCGTTCAATGTATCTTCCTATTCCGAAGACGCGAAAGAATCTGTTGTTTTGGTAAATGGTGCAGTGGAAGTGAAAAGTGTAAACAGCACCATACAATTGAAACCTAATGAAATGGCTGAGATTGAAAATGGACAAATATTACGAAAACAGGTGGATGTTTCAGATTATATTGGTTGGACAAGTGGTTATATGCAACTAAATAGGGCGCCATTGAACGAAGTATTGAAGAAAATAGGACGATACTATAATATAAAGTTCCAGTACGGATTAGATCTCGACCTGTATGACCAAACTTGTTCAGGTAAATTGTTCCTTTCGGATAATTTGGATGATGTACTCGAAGCTTTTTCAAAGATGACCTATCTGCAATATAGTAAACAGGACGATGAAATGATATTCATCCGCCAGTAACAAATAAATCAACATTATTAATTAAAATTTAACTATTTATGCCTATGAGAAAAGAATAATGAAAAAAAGTCGAGTAATGCGGCAACATTACCCGACCAAAATAAATTTCGCGGTTAAGCAAGAGCATTAGTCAAACAAGTTTGATTATGCCATTAGCAACAGCAAATTTACAAAGTGAATCTAATTTATTGGTAAAAATTAAAATTCAAAACAAAGATATGCAAGAAAAGTATACATGTAAAGCATTTACCACGAAAAAGAATGATAAGTTTTTAAAAATCATGAAAATCTATTTTTTAATCACTTTCCTCTGCATTTTTTCTGTTACGGCAGAGAATATTTATTCTCAGTCAAAAACGGTCAGTGTCGAACTAAAAAACATAACGCTAAAAGATGCTTTTCGTGAATTAGAAAAAAACAGCGACTATCTGTTTCTTTTTATGGATAACACCGAAAGAGGTTTATCAACGAATGTAAACGTATCCTTTAACAACAAATCTATAAACGAAATAATGGATTTGTTGTTGAAAAATACAGACCTGGTCTACTCTATCGTCAACAGGCAGATTACCATTTCAAGGAAACCGGGAACTGTTGAAAATGAGAAAAAAGCTGATAATAAAGTTAGTACCAAAGAAGTACAGCAAACCCGTAAAACCATTACCGGAACAGTAAGGGATGTTAACGGAGAATCCATTATAGGGGCTAATATTATTGAAGTAGGTACATCTAACGGAACCATTACCGATGTAAATGGAAACTTCACCTTGAATGTGGCAAACGATGCGACTATCCAGATCACCTATATCGGATATTTAAGCCAGACGATTAATACCACGGGAAGTACAAATTTCACCATCACTCTCAGAGAAGATCTGCAGGATTTGGAGGAATTGGTAGTTGTGGGGTACGGTTCGCAGAAAAAAGAAAACCTTACAGGTGCGGTTGCAACCGTGGATGTAGGTAAAGCATTGAGCGGACGTCCTATTACCGATGTTGGTCGCGGATTGCAAGGAACTACACCGGGGCTTTCGGTTGTTATACCAAGCGGAGAGATCGGTTCTGATCCAACGATCAAAGTCCGTGGAAAGATCGGCTCTATTGAAGGCGGATCGGCTCCACTTATTCTATTGGATAACGTTGAAATACCATCACTCTTAATGGTCAACCCTGATGATATCGAATCTATTTCCGTATTAAAAGATGCGGCTTCTGCTTCTATTTACGGAGCGAAAGCTGCTTTTGGGGTTATTCTTATCACTACCAAAAAAGGAGCTGCCCAGCAACGCGTGAATGTGAGTTATTCGGGAAATTTCACTTGGCAGAATATCTCCAAAAAGATGGAAATGGGCGGTATAGACGCTTTGCAGTATAGCGTGGATGCTTTTAAAAACGCAGGCGGAACAGTAGCCGGCGCTTTTGTGCAAATTACAGAGGAAGGACTGGAGAAAGCCAAAGCCTGGCATGAAAAATATTACGGGAAAATAGGCGTAGAAGATCCGTACGTTTATGGACGTGACTGGTATGTAGACATCAACAACCGCAAAATAGGCTTAAGAACATTCGACCCTTATGATTACATGATTAAAGAATGGACTCCTTCCATGAACCACAATGTTTCCGTCAGTGGAAAAGCACTAAATACCACCTACAATATCGGTGTGGGTTATATAAGTCAGGACGGTTTGATGAAACCGGCAAAACACGACGACTTTAAACGCTACAACGGATCATTGAGGTTAAGCACGGAGATCAATAAATACCTGACGGCAAGAGCAGGCGCTATGTACTCTGCCAGAGAAAAGAGATATGGGTATGCAACCAGTTCCACTACCGCCGATCCATGGCTCTATCTTTACCGTTGGGGGCCCACCATGCCCATGGGATATGACGAGAACGGAAGCATAATCAGAAGCCCTTATTCCGAGCTTAAACAAGCCAATACAGCCTCAAGGAGTAATGACTATACCAGTGTGAATATCGGTGCTACGGTGAATATGACAAAAGACTGGAAGTTGGATATTGATTATAACCATTCTCAAAACGACTATATCACTTTGCAACCTGGAACACGTTATACGGCGGCTGATTCCTGGGTGGCTGCTGTGGCAAAATATGATGATAACAGCAACCGCATTTATGTCAACGATGCCGGTGAAGTTGTTTCATCTACCACCACGGGAGCAATGCCTGCCTTCATGTTGAACACACACGAATATACGGGAAGCGGTTCCAATCCTGACCATATATACCGCCGTTCGGAAAAATCGTTACGCGACACCTGGAACATGACTACTACGTATGACCTGAATTTGAATGAAGATCATAATTTTAATTTTTTGTTGGGTATAAACCGTGTTACATATGAAACGGAGTGGAACTGGTCACAGAAAACAAAATTATTGGACATCGCAAATCCTCAGTTTAACCTTGCTGTAGGTACTGAAACAGTTGGCGGGGATTTTGACTGGGATGCTCAACTGGGTTATTTCGGCCGTGTCAATTATACGTTTAAAGAGCGGTATTTGTTTGAAGCAAACCTGCGTTACGATGGTACGTCCAAGTTTCCTTCCAATTTAAGATGGAGATATTTCCCCTCATTCTCGGCAGGTTGGCGTCTAAGTGAAGAGCCGTTTATGCAGTTCATGCAACCCACGCTTTCATCGTTGAAATTAAGAGGATCTTGGGGTAGCATCGGCGACCAGACAGTAGCAAACAGTTTGTACGTTCCCACTATCACAATCGGTACGATTTCTTATCTGGATGAAAATGGGAACAAATTATTTTATGCAGCCCCTCCCGCGGCCGTCTCACCCAAAATCGGATGGCAAAATATCGAGACGCTGAATTTAGGAATAGATACCCGACTCTTCAAAAACTCATTTGGAATCACTTTCGATTGGTATCAGCGCGATACCAAGGATATGATTATTCCCGGTGCAAATGTCAGTCTTGCTTACGGTACAGGCGCACCCAAGCAAAATCTGGGAGAATTAAGAACCAAGGGTTGGGAGCTATTGGTCGACTATACACATCGTTTTAACAACAAATTATCTGTCAATGCGATGGTGACCGTATCCGATGCTGTCACTGAAATTACGAAATACAGCGACACTCAATTGGTCAGCGATTGGTATGTAGGAAAAACGTACGGAGAAATATGGGGTTATAAAACCGATCGCTTATATCAAAAAGATGATTTTGTATGGAATGGAGATCAAATAGTAACCACGTATGCATTGTACGGGAAAGAAGTGGCTGCAGGTACTGCCGGGGCTAAAGTTGTAAACAAGCTTTCCGACCCGAATGGTGTATATCAGGATCGTTTTCAATCCGGTAATTACAGGATGGGGCCGGGCGACCCTAAATTTATTGATCTTAACGGCGACGGGGACATCAGTCCGGGAAGCAGTACGATCGATGACCCGGGCGACAGGAAAGTCATTGGTAATTCAACTCCGAGGTATGAATACGGATTCCGTTTGGGAGCCGAATATAAAGGATTCGACTTCTCCGTTTTTTTCCAGGGTGTGGGCAAACGTGAACTCTGGGGAAATGGATTTTTGGCGATCCCCGGATATAATTCATCGGACGGCGCCATGCCGCAGGCTATTGCCGGTAATTATTGGAGGGAAGATCACACGGATGCGTTCTATCCTCGCGCGTATAATCTTGGCAGTTCAAATAATACATTGGGCATTGTACCCCAAACTCGTTATTTATTGGATATGTCCTATTTAAGAATGAAGAACCTGACTTTCGGATATTCATTGCCTGCCAATTTGATTACGAAAATAGGGCTTCAAAAAACGCGTGTTTACATTGCTTTGGAAAACTTCCTGACATTTGATAACCTGAATGATCTCCCGATTGACCCGGAAGAAGTGCAAGGTTATTCAATGTTCAATGACGAAAACTATAACTCCGGTCGTACGGGAGTAGGAGCTCCAACAATGAAATCGATGTCAGTTGGTTTTCAATTAAATTTTTAAATAAGATCATAAAATGAAGAAACATATATTTTATACACTACTTGTTGTCGTGCTCGTCTCAGTCGGTTGCGACGATATATTGGATCGCCCTCAGAAAACAAAAGCTAATGATGAAACGTATTGGAGGAGCGAATCTGATTTCCGTTTATATGCAAATGAATTTTATACGCAGTATTTTGTGGGGTACAGCTCGAGTTGGGGGGTGGATTATGCTCCCCTACGCGGCTATTATTTTTCTGACGATGTGGCTTATACCGGTACGCAAAGCAATCTGGAGAACGCCATTCCCTCAAGCCGCGGATCTACGTCATTGGCTTCTACCAGCGATCTCTGGCTCACCAAGTACGCCAGCGCCACTTGGAACTTTGGATGGATACGCAAAGTAAACATCATGATAGAACGTCTTGAAAATGTGGGGGTTAATTATTTATCGGAAGAGGCTTACAACCATTGGATGGGGGTAGCTCGTTTCTTTCGGGCCTTTGAATATCACCGTTTAGTCTGGTCGTTTGGCGATGTTCCTTATTATGGAACAACATTTACAGAAGACAATTTAGACGAAATGTATAAGGACAGAACGCCCAGAGAAGAGGTGATGGAACATGTGTATGATGATCTCCGCTTTGCTTTCGCCAATATCCGGACAAATGATGGCGCAATGTACCTGAATAAAGATATTGCTGCTGGATTTATCACGCGCATCATGCTCTACGAAGGAACCTGGCAGAAATACCATAACATCAGCCAGGAAAACGCGAAGAAGTATCTTGAATTTGCCCAGGAAGCCGGCGATTATGTGATTGGAACAGGAAAGTACGCGATTTCAGGAGACTTCAGGAGTTTATTTGGTTCGCTCGACTTAAAGGGTCATCCGGAAGTGTTAATGTACAGGCACTATGACGCAGCCAATGCTACACACGCTGTGGCTTCCTATTCAAATGGAAGGGAATCTCAAAATCCATCCTCCAATTTGGCATTGGCAAAGGCCTTTATCTGCAATGACGGTAAACCGTACCAGACATCAAGCGTTGCAAACGCCGACATTTTAAACATTACCAATATGATTAAAACGCGCGATCCCCGCTTTGAAGCTACTTTCTATAACTACCCTAAAATAGAGGCGTCTACGCTTTTATATGCGTGCAAATTTATTTCGCGCGAAGGATCGTCTTGGGTTGGAACGCTGCCTCCTCAATACGGGAGTATGACAAATACAAACGACTATCCCGTAATGCGTTATTCTGAAGTATTGCTGAACTGGATCGAAGCGAAAGCCGAACTGGCGACATTAGGTGGAACGGCAGTAACCCAGGCAGATATAAGCATATCTATCAATGCTATACGCAACAGACCTTTGGATAACGAAGCCATTGCATTGGGCGTTCAACAAACAGCGGCAATGGATTTGGCTCTTATCAATGATTCTTTTGATCCTGCACGGGATAGCGATGTTCCGGCCCTTATTTGGGAAATTCGCCGCGAACGCCGAATGGAGTTCGTATATGAACATACCCGTTTAGCCGACATTCGACGTTGGAAAAAACTGGAATATATGGATAACAATAAATATCCGGATACGATGTTGGGGTTGTGGATTGATATAGCCAATGAACTACCCACTTATCTCGTTACGACCACCAGAGTAAAGAAAGCCGATGGAACCATCGTGACATACAACGGCTCAAATGCAAGCGATATGGTGGGATTCTACCTCCCGACAAACGCAAATGCAAGGGACTTATTCGGGGATTTTAATTATCTGGCGCCTGTAGGAAAAGCACAAATAGAGCAGTATGCCGATGCCGGCTATACTTTGACACAAACCACCGGATGGTATTAACCTAGAGACTTGATAAAGTAAAAGGAGAGGCAAGGGCCTCTCCTTTTCGGTAATCTGAGAATGATTAGCTAAATAGAACAAATAATGAAAAAAGAATCTATACAATTTAATCTATTCTTTGTATTGTTTTTATCCTTTTCAATCGGACTCCAGGGACAAGAGAAACATAAGGATATCGAAAAGGATTTTTTCCCTTTTTCTGTATGGTACAGTGGTGGCAAAGCCCGAGCTCCTATGCTGTCTGCAATTACGCCTCGTTCTACGGATGAATGGACAACCGATTTGAAACAGATAAAAGATCTTGGGTTTAATACCGTCCGTACTTGGGTTGAATGGGCTGCTTGCGAACCGGAACCGGGAAAATATAATTTCGACAATTTACACCTTCTGATGCGGATGGCTAATGAAGTAGGACTAAAAGTATTTATACAGATCTATGTGGATTCAGCCCCGGACTGGGTTGCCCACAATCACCCACACGCACTGTTCGAAACACAGAGTGGACATAAAGTACATCCGCAATCAGCTCCCGGAGCCTGTATGGACAACAAAGCGGTAGAAGATGCCATACTCAACTTTTACTCGGAAACAGCCAAAGTAGCTAATTCGTATCCCAATTTATTCGGATGGGATTTGTGGAGTGAACCACATATCATCAACTGGGCGTCCCTCAATTATATTCCTAATGTCCAATTCTGTTTCTGCGACGGGACACAGACAAAGTTTAGGAAATGGCTTGAGAAAAAATATCACACTCTCGAAAATTTAAATACGGCCTGGTACCGCAATTTCACTGACTGGACACAAGTAGAAGCTCCCAGATTCAGTACAATTTTAAGTTATACCGACTTTATTGACTGGAAAACTTTTATATACGAAAAACTGGTGGAAGACATGCAAGCCCGCTATAACGCAATAAGAAAAGTCGATGCAACACACCTCATTACCGCCCATGCTGTCGGAGCATCCCTCTTTCAATCTCCTCACGTAGGAGCCGGTGCCACCGATGACTTTTTAATGGCCAGACCATTGGATTACTATGGCGTTTCCATTTATCCAAAACACAATAACCCTCAATACGCCTGGTCGGTGACCACACTTCGTACCGTGATGGATTTTATTAGAAGTGCAAACCGGGAAAAAGGAGGATGGTACGTAGGGGAACTGCAGGCCGGACTGGGAACCGTAGCACTTCAGGTGAGCGATCCGGTCACTTCTGACGACCACCGCATATGGGTATGGTCTGCTATTGCAAAAGGAGCCAAAGGAGTAAATATCTATGCTTACTACCCCATGTCATCTGGATATGAAGCGGGAGGATACGGCTTGATCAATCTGGATGGAACCATCACAGAGAGAGCTGTCAATGCGGGACAAATAGCTGATGTGGTAAACCGCAATCAACAGCTTTTCCTGAATGCCACCCCTGTCAAGGCTGAAGTAGGGATCGTCTATAATCCACTGACTCAAATGGTGGGAGGTATGCAGCGTCAGGATTTCCCCGGGGCCTTAAACCAGTCACTGACCGGTTATTTCCAAACATTTGCCAATTACAATATACCTGTAGATTTTATACACAGAGAACATATTGAAAAACAAGATTTTTCACAATATAAACTGATCATTATCCCCTATCCGGTCATGTTTACCAGGAAAGCTGCTGCAGGTTTACGAAACTTTGTAGAAAATGGAGGGTATGTATTGGCTGAGGCGCGTATTGGATGGAATGACGATCGGGGTTATGCATCAGAAATTATCCCTGGCCTCGGAATGCATGACATATTCGGGGTAAGGGAAGATGAAATCAGAATGCGTGATGATATCAAGTTTACCATAACAGATGAAAATCATCCCGCTCTACAAGGTTTTGATGAAAACAGTAAACTTACAGGATCATTGTATGTACAGTCATTAAAACTGCTTGACAACAGTGATGCAAAGATTTTAGCCAGTACTGGGCAAGGGCAACCCGCCATTGTAAGCAACCGATACGGGAAAGGAGAATCTATGCTGGTAGGAACTTATATGGGAATGGCCAACTTCTCGAAAATCAATCCTGATAATGACAAATTCTTTGTCAACTTATTGAATTGGGCAAAGATCGAAAGGCCTTTCACTACAACCCTTGACGGACGCAGCTCAAATCAGGTGGAAGTCAGGCTTCAGGATAAAAAGGATGGCTATCTCCTGTTTATCATCAACCACAGCAGCGAAAATGAAGAAATCGGTGTAGAGCTAAATATAGGCTCAAACGGCACATACATTGAGCGGGATATTATCAATGAAACGATAAAAAGGGTATACAGCATCGATAATAAACTGATTATCAATTCTCGTATTGATAGTAAAGGTGTCCATATCATAGAATTAACTGCAGACAAGTAAATATCAAATAGAAGGTGTTAGTCCATGGCTGTAATAAGTATTGATTTAGGAGGCACTAAAATTACAGGTGCTCTTTTTGATGAAAATGGCGAAATATGCTATAGGGTATCTCATCTTCTGGAAAAGAGGAAAGGAGACGAGGTTGGACTACTGGTATTGAATGTAATCAACATGTTAATTGAGCAATCCGGATGCCAGAGAGAGGTCATTGAAGCGTTGGGTATTTGTGTTCCGGGTATAGCGAACAGCAAAACGGAATTAATATGGGCACCCAACATAGATTGGGAAAATTATCCGCTCCGGAAGAAAATAGAAAATCATTTAAAAAATGACCCGATTGCAATTAAGATTGCCAGTGACAGAACATGTTATATTTTAGGGGAACATTGGAAAGGTACCGCAAAAAATACCACGAACGCAGTCTACCTTTCAATTGGTACAGGGATAGGTGTTGGACTCCTGATTGATGGGAAGATCATCCATGGACATGGAGATATAGCGGGAGCTGCAGGATGGTTTGCCATGGGAACTCCCTATTCAGAAGAATACAAAAAATATGGATATTTTGAGAGTTACGCGTCAGGAGACGGTATTGCCCGTCAGGCAAAAAAGATTTTGAGAGAAGGGTATCTATTTAAAGGAAGTTCATTATACAAAAAAAATATCGAAGAGGTTTCAAGTAAAGATATTTTTGAAGAATTTTATAAAGATGACCCGCTTGCTATATCTGTTATTGAAAAAGCGATTGATCTTTGGGCTATGGCTTCTGCCAATTTAGTCAGCCTGTTAAACCCTGAAATGATTATATGGGGCGGGGGCGTGTTCGGTCCGGCCACGGAATTAATAGGCCGTATTTATGAAGAAGCTTCCAGATGGGCGCAGCCCATTGCGATAAAGCAGGTAAAATTCGAGAAATCAATTTTACAGGGGAATGCCGGACTATACGGCGCCGGTTATCTGGCGCTTACATCAATAACAAAGTAACAGCAGGAGTGCATGGGATACAATAAAACTTTGGTGTATATAGCTGCCTGCATAGGCATGGCTTTTTTCGGGGTTGCATTTATTGTCATGGGTGCTGTTTTGCCCTCCTTAACCGCAACATACTCTCTCGACGCAGTAGGTTCATCTTCTTTGGTATCTCTGTTGCCCGTAGGGGTATTGGCAGGTTCACTGCTATTTGGTGTCATCGTCGACAGGTACGGATATAAATTATTACTCGTAGTAAGCACGCTGTTTACTTTGTTGGGGATCCAAGGTTTGTCGTTTTTTGAGAACCTGAATATTTTACGTATCTGCATATTCCTTATCGGTCTGGGTGGAGGGATGCTAAACGGATCTACCAACGCACTTGCATCTGATATTTCGAATGACAGGGAACGGGGCTCAAGACTGAGTATTCTTGGAGTCTGTTACGGTATAGGTGCATTGGGGGTACCTCTTTTATTGGGTATGCTATCCAAAACATACAATTATCAGTTCATATTGCAATGCACTGGATTGGTGATGCTTTTATCCGTTCTTTATTTTATTGCAATAAAATTTCCCGAATCGAAAATCAAACAGGGATTCCCTTTTAAACAGGCTATCCGGTTAATCAAAGAGCCCTTGCTCTTGATAATGGGATTTTTCCTTTTTTTTCAAAGTGGCATAGAGGGTCTTACGAATAACTGGACTACCAGCTATCTCGACGGAAGAACAGCCATCGGTAGTGCCGAGGCGGTGCTGATCCTTACATTCTTTGTACTGGGAATGACTATTTCCCGTTTAATACTGAGTTATTTATTACGTATTTTAAAACATGAATATATACTTTTGGGAGGAATTATGACAGCCATTATCGGGATAATTATTCTCGATTATGCCTATAATTTACAATTAACGGCTATTAGTCTGTTTATTGTGGGATCTGGCCTTGCGGCAGGATTCCCGGTGATCATCAGTTATATAGGCACAGCATACAAAACTATAAGCGGAACAGCAATCGGCCTGGCAATGTTCATTGCATTGACTGGCAATACATTGCTGAATTTTACAATGGGATTTATTTCGGAAACATTTGGAATTTCATCCTTTCCGGTTTTTATTATTATTTTATTGTTGATACAGGGTATCATTCTCCTTACGAATTCAAAATCAATTAAAAATATCTATTAAATTTTACAATTATGTTATCACTTGAATGGTTGGCAAATGCAAGAGGCATTATGCAGAAAATCGAAGAAACTCAGCTGGAAAATATCAAAGAGGCTGCATCAATAATGGCTGATAGTATTGAGTCAAACAACTGGGTACATACCTTTGGTTGTGGACATGCCACGATACCCGTGGAAGAAATGTATCCCCGCATTGGAGGTTTTGTCGGATTTCATCCTATGGTAGAATTACCAATGACATTTTTCACCGGGATAACCGGACAAATGGGTATCCATCAGTTTTTATTCCTTGAACGTGCCGAAGGGTATGGTGATGCGATCATGAAAGCATACAATTTCAACGAGAAAGATTGTATCTGGATTTTTTCACATACAGGGATCAATAACGTGAACATTGACGTGGCTTTGAGGGCAAAGGAACTGGGAATGAAAGTGATTGTGTATGGATCCGCGGCCGAAGCCAAAGGTAAAGTAACCCGCCACCCAAGCGGGAAAACAATTTTCGAAATCGCTGATATTGTTGTAGACTCGTGTGTTCCCGTGGTAGATGCTTCCGTAAATCTAAAGAATCACCAGGACAAAATAGGCCCGGTATCCACGCTGGCATTTGTAACATTGGTCTGGATGACTGTCACTACTGTGGCTGAGATCCTGGCGGACAGGGGCGTTCAGTTATTCATACATCCGTCACACAATGTTCCCGGTGATACCACTGCCCAGGAACGACTCGACGCTTGCCTTGCCGAATACAAGAAACGTGTTGCTTCGGTTTAAAAAAGTGCAGAATTTATGAACAGTAACAAACCCCGATTTGGTATGGTAAAACTAAACATAACGTTATTATTTATTTTTGTTTTCTGTACAGGTTATGCCCAATCATCCTGGATACGTGTCAACCAGGTCGGCTATCTCGAAGACGATGTGAAAGTAGCCGTCTGGATCAGCAAGGAGAAGAATGTTGTCCGTGAATTCCAGATAATAGATCTGGCTACGAAAGAAACCGTATTTACAGGGTCCGATATCCGGAATACAGGGAAGCAGCCGGCATTCGAATTATCGGCGCGGCTCAATTTCACGGCACTCAAAAGGCCGGGTAGTTACATCGTGAAAGTGGGCGAGACAGAATCCGTCCCATTCCGTATCGGCAACGATGTGTATGCCGGGGCAGCGGATATCCCGTTAAAATATATGCGTCAACAGCGATGCGGTTACAACCCTTTCCTCAAAGACTCATGCCATGTGCACGATGCCATTTCCGTAGGTGATCCCGACGGAAAGCGAGACGGACTCTATTTTAATACTGTCGGCGGATGGCACGATGCGTCGGATTACCTGCAATATGTCACTACGTCTGCCAATGCCGTCTATCAAATGCTCTTTGCATACAGTCAACATCCCGAATCGTTTTCAGACAGGTATGATGCAAACGGGCATGAAGGAGCAAACGGCATTCCCGATATCCTGGACGAAGCCAAATGGGGATTGGACTGGTTGGTAAAAATGAATCCCGACGCCAATACCTATTTCAACCAACTGGCTGACGACAGGGATCATGTGGGATTTACATTACCCAACGAACAGAAGGTCGATTACGGCTGGGGGCCGGGAAAAGAACGTCCCGTCTATTTTGTCAGCCCCAAACCGCAGGGATTGTTCAAGTATAAGAACAGGAGTACCGGAATGGCTTCCACCTTAGGAAAATATGCCTCTTCATTTTCTTTGGGCGCTAAACTGCTGGCCGACTATTACCCCGAATTTTCCGATTTGTTAGCACAAAAGGCACAGGATGCCTATCGCAAAGGCGCTGAAAACCCCGGAGTTTCACAAACTGCACCCGGAGGCGCACCCTATTTCTATGAAGAGGATAATTGGGCCGACGACATGCAGCTGGCAGCCATAGAAATGTACAATTCTACCGGACAAAAAGAGTATCTGACACAAGCAGTCAATTATGGCAGGCTGGAGCCTGTAACCCCCTGGATGGGCGCCGATTCGGCTCGCCATTATCAATGGTACCCGTTCATAAACCTTGGCAACTATCACATAGCGGCACAGCACAGCGATCTACGCGCCCGAAAAGAGTTCATACGAAATATGAGAACAGGCTTACAGCGTGTAAAGGAAAGGGCTGAAGGGGATGCTTTCCTGAACGGAATACCGTTTATATGGTGTTCCAATAATCTGACGGTAGGTTTTATTACCCAGTGCAGATTATACCACGATATCACAGGCGATGATTCATTTCTTGAAATCGAAACCGCCATGCGCGACTGGCTGCTGGGATGCAATCCATGGGGGACCTCCATGATTGTGGGATATCCCGAACAGGGTGATACACCGACAGATCCGCATTCAGCCTTCACACACCTCCACCAGATACCGGTCACAGGAGGCATAGTAGACGGCCCCATTTATAACTCTATTTTCAGTAGCTTAATCGGTATCTACCTTGCAAATGAAGATGAATATGCCGATTTCCAGTCGGACTATGTGGTATATCACGATGATTATGCCGATTATTCTACCAATGAACCGACTATGGATGGAACCGCTTCGCTTACTTATTATCTGGGTTATCTGAGTGCACAGACAAAACAACCGAAAAAAGTAGCGGGAGGTATAGTACGCGGTGACAGTTCAAAAAAACAACTGTCGCTTGTTTTTACCGGCCACGAATATGCCGACGGAGCCAAGACGATACAAAAAGTGCTGAAAAAAACTAATATAAAAGGTACATTCTTCCTCACCGGCGATTTCTACAGGAAATATCCTGCTATTGCAAGGGATCTTCAGAAGGACGGCCACTATCTTGGGCCACACTCCGACAAGCATCTTTTGTATGCAGACTGGAAAAACCGTGATTCGACCCTGATCTCCCGGACTGATTTCGAAAAAGATCTGAATGATAATTATCAGACGATGGAAGAAATCGGATTAAAAATTGAATCTCCACGATACTTTATGCCACCCTATGAATGGTATAACCAGGAAATCAGCAACTGGGCAGAAGCAATGGGTGTACAAATAGTGAATTTCACCCCCGGCACAACTTCCAATGCCGATTATACAACACCCGATATGAAAAATTATCTTTCATCGGAAATAATTTATAACAACATCCTGGCGTATGAAGAGAAAAATGGATTGAATGGCTTTCTACTTCTGATCCATATCGGTACCGATCCGAAACGGACTGACAAATTGTACAACCGGATGGAAGATCTGATAAAGGAACTGAAAAAAAGAGGTTACGAATTGAAAGAAATAAGTAGATTATTAAAAATTTAAAATGGTTCATTCTTTTTCTCTATATTTGTTGCATGAGATGCACCTTGGCAATACTGATATATAACCCAAAATAGAAGATAAAATAATCACATGAAGAGATCCGTTTTTATTCTGTTCATTTTCGCCATATCTTATTCTGTTTTTTCTCAAAATGAAGCCGACGATTCATTGAAACAAAAGCTGAACAGGTCGCTCACCAATATTTACAAGGAAACACTACTGCGTCCCGGAAGGGTTACGGTAGACAGTATCGTGCTGAATGAACGGAAAAAGAGTATAGAGTTCCATACCAACCTGTCGCTATCATACCTTCCGATGCGGGAGAATACAGTGCTGCACATTTACGACAGCGTACGTTACCATCTTCCTCCGGTACAGAAAAAATACCATATAAGCGTCTTCTCCGACGGACAGGAGATCAGCCACCTGATCCCCAATTTCTTACGGAGTAAGCAAAAAGACAAGAACCGGATGATCGCACACCGGGTAAAAAAACCGCTCATTACCAATATCTCTTCTCCTGTGGGAAATTTCGACAAAGGATTGCAAAACAACCATATTGCACTATGGCAAAGCCATGGTTGGTATTACGAACAGAAACTGGGACGGTGGGAATGGCAGCGGGCACGTATCTTCCAAACGGTAGAAGACCTCTACACACAGAGTTATGTCCTGCCGTTCCTGGTCCCGATGCTTGAGAATGCAGGAGCTAACGTATTGATGCCGCGCGAACGGGATTATAACAAAACAGAACTGATCATAGACAATGATGATGTTACTGGAGGGAATCGTTCCGGGCATTCAGGCAGATATGGTAGTTCACAATACCGGGAAATCAATGGAAAAGAAAGATGGCAAAATACCAATTCCGCAGGTTTTGCCAACCCAAAAGAGATCTATCTGGATGGTGAAAATCCGTTCGGGATGGGAACAGCCAGACAAATCAAGACAATAACCCGCGGTGAAGAGAGCTTCGCCGAATGGTATCCCGATATTCCCGAAAAGGGAAAATATGGTGTCTATGTATCCTATCAAACGGTTAAAAACAGTAGCGACGACGCGCTCTATAGCGTGTATCATGCCGGTGGAAGGACCGATTTCTGGGTTAACCAGCAAATGGGGGGCGGCACCTGGATATTTCTGGGATATTTTTATCTCGACAAAGGGAATAATCATAAAATAACACTCACCAACAAGAGCAGTCGTTCAGGGAGGATTGTCACTGCCGATGCAGTAAAAATAGGCGGAGGAATGGGAAATATCGCAAGAATGCCCCACCCCGACGGATTTGAAAAAGAAAATACAAAAAGTTCCGAAAAACAGGTTTCTAAGGAAACACTTATATCAAAGATCAACTATTCACCCGAGATAAGCGGCTACCCACGCTATACCGAGGGAGCACGTTACTGGATGCAGTGGGCGGGCGTACCCGACAGTGTATACAACCGCACTGAAGGGAAGAATGATTATACCGACGACTATGCATCACGCGGTGCATGGGTGAACTGGCTGGCAGGAGGATCGCCGGTACTGCCCAAGGAAGAGGGGCTCAATATCCCTGTAGACATGGCTTTTGCTTTCCATACCGATGCCGGCACTTTCTGGGGAGATACCATAGTCGGTACACTCGGTATTTATATGACGCATTTTAACGACGGGTTATTCGAAAGCGGAAGATCGAGATGGGCATCACGCGATCTCTCCGAACTGGTGATGGAAGAGATCGTAAGCGATATCCGACGCGAATTCGAACCGGAATGGACACGCCGCCATCTCTGGAATCGTTCCTATGCTGAAGCACGGATGCCTAATGTACCGACCATGCTACTGGAGTTGTTATCCCATCAAAACTTCGCTGATATGCGCTACGGACTGGATCCCTCTTTCCGTTTTACTGTAAGCCGTTCCATCTACAAGGGGATGCTCCGGTTCCTGGCCGGCCAGTATAACCGGCCTTACATAGTACAACCGCTTCCTGTAAAAGAATTCAGCGCCCGCTTTTCGGGTGATACGGAAGTGGAGTTGAAATGGCAACCATCGCCCGATCCCGCGGAACCGTCGGCAACTCCCACCCGGTATACAGTCTATACCCGCCTTAACGGTGGAGGATTCGATAACGGAATCGTTGTGAATAGCAACAGTTACACTACATCCATACAAAAAGACACTGTTTACAGTTTTAAGGTAGTGGCTGTGAATGACGGTGGGATCAGCTTTCCATCGGAGATACTCTCCGTATGCCGTAAAACGGACCAGAGAGGGGAAGTCTTAATCGTAAACGGATTTACGAGGGTTTCCGCTCCGTTCAGTTTTACTACCTCCGAAGACAGCATCGCCGGCTTTGCAGGAAATGTGGATAACGGCGTTCCCTATCTCGCCGATCACTATTTTATCGGCCCCCAGCACGAGTTCCGACGCGTGATCCCCTGGATGGACGACGACGCATCGGGTTTCGGTGACAGCGGTGCAAATTACGAAACTACCGCAATTGCAGGTAATACTTTCGACTACCCCTTTATTCACGGGCAGGCCTTTGCCGAAGCAGGCTATTCATTTGTATCCTCATCTGTCGCTGCTATTGAAAATAAAAGTTTATCTTTAAACTCCTATAGTATTGTGGACTGGATACTGGGTAAACAACGAGAATGGTCGGTAGCACGGGGAGCTAAACCACCGCGGTTCAAAACATTCTCCCAATCCAACCAGGAAGCTATTACCGATTATTGTAACAATGGCGGCAGCATTATCGTCAGCGGCGCTTTTGTGGGAACCGACCTGTGGGACAATCCGTATGCTTCAGCGGAAGACAGGGAGTGGGCACAAAACACCCTCAGATACAAATGGCGCAACAATTATGGGGCAGTAACCGGAGAGGTCAAAGCAGTAGCTTCACCCTTCCCTTCCGTTCAGGGAAATTGGTCCTATTATAATACCCTGAACAGTGAAAGCTATGTGGTGGAATATCCCGATGCCATCGAACCGGCAGACGGGAATGCCTTTACCGTCTTTCGCTATTCAGAGAATAATCTAAGCGCCGGCGTCATATACAAAGGGGAACAATATGGTACCGCCATACTGGGATTTCCGATAGAAGCCGTAAAAGGCACGGAGAACCGGAATAAATTGGTGAAAGGACTGGTTGATGCCCTAACTGATTAGTTGATTAGTTGATTTGATGATTGAAAAATTAGAAATAAGAATTTAGCATATTGGCACTACACGTCCCGACTCGTCGGGATTGGTACATTAGTCACATTAGCACATTAAATTTGAATTTTATGCAAAAAATAAATGCCTTTATTCTTTTCACACAACCTGAACAGGCAAGAAAAACAGTAGAAGAACTTAAACAGTCGAAACTGATACACAGCATTTATCTGCTTACACCAGACGAAACTATGACAACTCTGGAAGGTTGTGAAAAGATTATCATCGACAGATTGCAAAGCACGGAAACAATCAAAAAAATCGCCGGTAAATCTACCACTGATTACACGCTCATCTATCAAAAACCATCTGTGCTGAAACCGGGGTATTTTGCCCTTGAACGGATGATGCGCATCGCAGAGGATACCCGCGCAGGAATGGTCTATACTGACTACTATGCGGTGATCGATGGCGAAAAAAAGAATCATCCTGTGATAGATTACCAGGAAGGAAGCCTGCGCGATGATTTCAATTTCGGGTCGTTACTGCTCTATAATGCAGACGCATTCAAAGAGGCAGCAGCAAGGATGAATGAGGATTACCGGTTCGCCGGACTATATGACTTGCGGCTCAAAGTCTCACAACACCATCCGCTGATACATATCAATGAATACCTTTACACGGAGATAGAAGAGGACAAACGTGCATCGGGAGAAAAAATATTCGATTACGTGGATCCGAAAAACCGGCAGGTGCAGATCGAGATGGAACAGGCCTGCACTCAACACCTGAAAGAAGTGGGAGCCTACCTGGCACCACAATTCGAAGAAATCGAATTCAACAAAGATCATTTCGAATATGAAGCTTCTGTGATCATTCCGGTGCGCAACCGTGTAAAAACCATTAAAGATGCCATCGCATCCGTATTGAAACAGAAGACTAGTTTCCCATTCAATCTCATTGTGGTGGATAACTACTCTACGGACGGTACCACAGAGGCTATCGACGAATTTAAAGATGATGAACGACTGATACATATTATCCCGGAGAGGGACGACCTGGGTATAGGTGGATGCTGGAATCGGGGAGTACACCACCCGAAATGTGGAAAATTTGCCGTACAACTCGACAGTGACGATGTCTACAGCGGTGAAGATACCCTGCAAAAAATTGTCGACGCCTTCTACGAACAGCAGTGCGCCATGGTGGTAGGCACCTACCGGATGACCAACTTCCATATGGAGGAGATTCCACCGGGCATTATCGACCATCGCGAATGGACACCTGATAACGGCCGGAATAACGCTTTGCGCATCAACGGCTTGGGAGCCCCTCGCGCATTCTATACGCCGGTACTGCGCGATATAAAAGTGCCTAACACCAGTTATGGTGAGGACTATGCCCTGGGATTGAATATCTCACGACGCTACCAGATAGGCCGTATTTATGATGTGCTTTACCTCTGCCGTCGTTGGGAGGATAATAGTGATGCGTCGCTCGATATAGTGAAAATGAACGCACATAACCTTTATAAAGACAGGATCAGGACATGGGAATTACAGGCAAGAAAGAAATGAAGAGTGAAAAGTGAAGAATGAAGAATGAAAAGTGAAGAGTGAAGAATGAAAAATTAAAAATAACAGTCAACAACCCACAATCAATTAGCAGTTAATAATTGGTAATTAGTAATTAGTAATTAGTAATTAGTAATTAGTAATTGGTAATTGATAATTGGTAATTAGTAATTAAAATATGAGTGAACCGCTGATTCATGTAGGCATATTATTGCAACAACAAAAAATTGATTTTTCGCTGCCTGACGGTTATAAGTCGAATGGCCGGGAAATACAACCGGGAGATTATTCGGTTGAAATCTCGGGGGAAAAGATCCTTTTCAACGGAGAGATATCCGATGAACTCGTTTTCGAAGCTGATGATCTGCATCATAATGCTTTCGGATTGAAAAATGTGATCATCGGCGTGCAATTTCATTGGGAACGAAAGGAAGATCAATATTTTTTGGGTAGCCTGAAATTTATCGTGGAAAACGGCAGTCTCTCGGCGATTAATATCGTTTCATTAGAAGATTACCTCACCAGCGTGATCTCGTCCGAAATGAGTGCTACAAGTTCCGAAGAGCTGCTGAAAGCACATGCTGTCATCTCCCGAAGCTGGCTGCTGGCACAGATACACAAAAATGAATCACTTGAAAGTACCGGCACCCATTACCAAACGTCATTCGAAACACTAACCGAGATATTCCGTTGGTACGACCGGGAGAATCACAATCGGTTCGACGTCTGTGCCGACGACCACTGCCAGCGCTACCAGGGAATTACCCGTCAATCCACCGAATTGGTAAAAAAGGTGATCCGGGAAACATGGGGAGAAGTCCTTTGCTATGACGGCACCATCTGCGATGCCCGCTTCTCAAAGTGTTGCGGCGGCGTGATGGAAACATTCGAGAATGTATGGGAACCCATAATACATCCCTATCTGCAGGCAAAATCCGACTATACTGAAGGTTCACCCCTGCCCGACCTGACTGTTGAAGACAATGCGGAGGAATGGATCCGCACTTCACCTCCTGCTTTTTGTAACACCCAGGATGCAAATGTATTAAAACAAGTGCTGAACGATTATGACCGGGAAACAGCCGACTTCTATCGCTGGAAGATAACCTATTCTCAGGAAGAGTTATCGACCCTTATCAGAGAACGTTCCGGGATCGATTTCGGTGAGATCATCGCCCTGCAACCCCTCGAAAGAGGTGCTTCCGGCCGTATCATCCGTCTGAAGATCATCGGAACGGAACGGGTGATGACAATTGGAAAAGAACTGGAAATACGGCGTACCTTATCGAAGTCACACCTTTATAGTTCCGCATTCATAGTCGATACACAGGACGAAGACGAAAACGGAATTCCTCAGACATTCATACTCACCGGCGCCGGATGGGGACATGGTGTTGGGTTATGTCAGATTGGCGCCGCTATTATGGCGGAAAAAGGATACAGCTATAATGAGATACTGGCACATTATTTTCCTGCATCTGAAACAATTACTAATTACTAATTACCAATTACTAATGATTGGTTGGTTTATATCAGGAAAGGGATATTAAACTTATGACTAATTAACAATGGTTGATTATGGTTTATCCTGAGAAAGAGAATATTATATTAGATAAGACATATAACTATGCGATAAGAATTGTGAAGTTATATCAGTATTTATGTAAAGAGAAAAAGGAATTTGAGTTATCTCGACAAATTCTACGAAGTGGAACATCTATCGGTGCAAATGTCGAAGAGTCTGTCGGAGGGCTTTCCCGAAAGGATTTTCTGGCCAAATTGGGCGTATCATACCGGGAAGCCCGTGAAACCCGTTTCTGGTTAAAATTATTGAGAGATACCAATTATATCTCTACAGAACAATGTGATAGCTTGTTAGAAGATCTGGAAGAAATTATCCGTATTATCACGGCAATTCAAAAAACCACAAAAAGCAATATCTAATTGGTAATTAGTAATTTTTAATTGGTAATTTTAATGAAAACAACACGCAATCCCTGGGCATGGATCCCTACCTTGTATTTTGCCGAAGGTTTACCCTACGTAGCGGTAATGGTCGTTTCCGTAGTTATGTACAAACGCTTCGGATTATCTAATACCGAAATAGCCCTGTACACCAGCTGGCTCTACCTTCCATGGGTCATCAAACCCTTCTGGAGCCCGTTCGTGGATATCCTGAAAACCAAACGGTGGTGGATCGTATCCATGCAGTTGCTGATCGGCGCCGGATTCGCGGGTATTGCTTTTACCCTACCCACCCCATTCTACCTGCAGGCATCACTCGCATTCTTCTGGCTGATGGCCTTCAGTTCCGCCACACACGATATCGCTGCCGACGGTTTTTATATGCTCGCGTTGGACGATTCACAGCAATCATTCTTTGTCGGCATACGTAGCACCTTCTATCGTCTCGCCTCCATTGCGGGACAGGGACTACTTGTGATCCTGGCCGGATTCCTCGAGAAAAGTACCGGTAATATCCCATATGCCTGGAGCATTACCTTTTTCATTCTGGCAGGTTTATTTATCGCTTTCTTTGCCTGGCATCGCTTTATGTTGCCCTACCCTGCAAGCGATACGGGAAAAGTCGCACATACCCCGAAGGAGGTAATGACAGAGTTCGGGAACACATTCAAATCGTTTTTCACGAAGAAAGGGATCGGACTGGCTATCGCCTTTATGCTTTTATACCGGCTGGCCGAAGCCATGTTAGTAAAACTGGCATCCCCTTTCCTGCTTGATGCCCGGGCAGTGGGAGGCGTAGGACTAAGCACACAGGAAGTTGGTCTCGCCTATGGTACGGTCGGCGTGATATCCCTCACCCTTGGAGGTATCATTGGCGGTATCGTTGCATCGCGTAAAGGATTAAAATACTGGCTTTGGCCTATGGCACTGGCTATCACCCTACCCAATGCCGCCTATCTCTTACTGGCAATATACCAACCTGAAAGTTTTATTTGGGTAAATGTAGCAGTAGCCATCGAGCAACTGGGTTACGGGTTTGGCTTCACCGCCTATATGCTCTATTTGATCTATTTCTCTCAGGGCGAACATAAGACTGCACACTACTCCATCTGTACGGGATTCATGGCACTGGGAATGATGCTTCCGGGCATGGCTGCCGGCTGGATCCAGGAGCAACTGGGTTATGTGAATTTCTTTGTTTTTATTATGATGGCCACCATCCCTACCCTCGTGTTGATCCCCTTCATGAAAGTAGATAAGGATTTTGGGAAAGCGAAGAAAGAAACACCAGCAGAAGAATAAGCTGAGTAATCAGATAGTACGTTACGCGTGACAGTGCCTTCGGTGATATATACTGCGTATGATAATACCTGTGGCGATAATTGGTAATTAGTAATTAGTAATTGGTAATTGATAATTGATAATTGATAATTGATAATTGATAATTGATAATTGATATTTAGTAATTGGTAATTTAAAAAAACATGAATAATTTGAGGTTAATAACAGCATTTATTATATGTGGTTTACTCATTTCCCTCTCCTCTTCTGCCCAAAAAATACATGTGAAGACAGGAATCGAAGTGCTGAAAGAGTCCAATTTTAAGATATTGCAAGGGAAACGCGTAGGACTGATCACTAATCCGACGGGAGTCGATAATAATTTGAAATCGACCATCGATATCCTGCATGAAGCACCCAATGTGCAACTGGTAGCACTTTATGGCCCTGAACATGGCGTACGCGGTGATGTGCATGCCGGCGATAAAATAGAATCATTCACTGATCCCAATACCGGAGTACCTGTCCATTCCCTCTACGGAGCAACCAGAAAACCTACCAAAGAGATGCTGGAAGGCGTGGATGTTCTTGTATATGATATCCAGGATATAGGATGCCGGTCTTATACCTATATATCTACCATGTATCTGGCTATGCAGGCCGCCGCAGAAAACAACATCGAATTTGTGGTACTCGACCGCCCAAACCCGTTAGGCGGCCTGAAAGTGGAAGGTAACCTGGTGGAAGAAGGTTTCTTCTCTTTTGTAAGCCAATTGCGGATCCCTTATGTCTACGGCCTTACCTGCGGAGAATTGGCAGAAATGATCATCGGAGAAAAGATGATTCCTCAACCTTGTAAACTGACGGTGGTAAAGATGAAAAAATGGCGTCGGAAAATGAATTTCGAAGACACAGGGTTACCCTGGGTTCCCACCTCACCCCATATACCGTTCGCCCATTCAGCCTATTTTTATCCTGTTTCGGGGATCTTAGGTGAATTGGGGTATATGTCTATCGGCGTGGGTTATACGCTTCCCTTTGAGATGTTCGCGGCCGAATGGATCAATGCCGAAGAGTTTGCCGGGGCATTGAATGCGAAACGACTGCCGGGAGTAATGTTCCGTCCTATCCACCTGAAGCCCTATTATTCGGTTGGGCAGGGAAGTAACTTTCAGGGAGTACAGATATATCTGACTGATTTCCGGAAAGCACGCCTGGCGGATATCCAGTTCCATGTAATGGAGGTCGCCGCACAACTTTATCCCGACAAAAAGGTATTTGATCATGCTCCCGAAAACCGGTTCGACATGTTCGACAAAGTGAGCGGCAGTGATTTTATCCGACTGGAATTTTCCAAAAACCACCGTTTCGCAGATATTCAATCCTATTGGACAAAAGATGAAGAAGCATTCAGGAAATTGTCGAAGAAATATTACCTTTACAGATAATGTGCCTCGCACGATAATGCCTTTGGCGATAATGCGCTTCGAGCGATAGATAAAAGATAATGGATTTCGAATCTTGAATTTGGAATTTTGAATTTTGAATTTGAAAATAATATATGAATACGATCAATATACCTCAGCAAAGCGGCCGGTTACTCTCACTCGATATTCTTCGTGGAATCACCATCGCCGGCATGATTATGGTCAACAATCCCGGTTCATGGAGTTCTGTCTATACTCCTCTCGGCCATGCCCATTGGCATGGGCTTACCCCTACCGACCTGGTATTTCCGTTCTTTATGTTTATCATGGGTGTATCCACCTTCATGTCGTTGAGAAAATTCCACTTCGAACCATCTAAAGAAGCTATCTGGAAAATTGTACGGCGCACCATCCTTATTTTCGTAATCGGGCTGGCGCTGGGCTGGTTCGGACAATTGTGCAGGGGACTAGCCTCAGGAGAGTCTTTCATACAAGCTGCTACCCATTTCGATACCCTTCGTATATTGGGCGTACTGCAACGATTGGCGCTGGCGTATGGTTTCGCAGCACTGATCGCTATATTTGTGAAAAATAAATATTTGCCCTGGGTAACGGCTCTGCTGTTATTGGGATATTTCCTGATTCTACAATTCGGAAAAGGCTTTGAGATGTCGGAACAGAATATCATTGCCATAGTCGACCGGGCGTTATGGGGTACTGATCATATGTACAAAGATGTTAACCCGGCGGGTGAACGGATTGCATTCGACCCGGAAGGGCTGCTCAGCACGCTTCCCTCCATTGCCCATGTACTGATCGGATTTCTCTTCGGTAAGCTTATCGTTGATAACAAGGAGAATCATACCCGCGTGGAAAAACTGCTGATTTGGGGGACCGTACTTGCATTCGCCGGATTACTGCTACAATATGGCTGTCCTATCAACAAGAAAATATGGAGTCCTACTTTCGTCCTTGCAACCACAGGTTTTGCCGCCCAACTGCTGGGATTGCTGATCTGGATCATCGATATCAATAAAAAAGAGCGATGGAGCCGGTTTTTCCATGCATTCGGTGTAAATCCGCTTATCGTGTATGTGTTTGCAGGAGTATTCGCTACCCTACTTTCCAACATCAGGTTTACAGTGCAGGGTGAGGCTATTTCCATCAAAGGGTTTGTCTATGAAATGTTACTGCGTCCCTGGGCAGGCGACTATTTCGGATCGTTGCTTTATGCCCTCTTATTTGTCACTGCTTGTTGGCTTTTCGGATATATCCTCTACAAACGGAATATATATATCAAGATATAAGCAACTTCGTTGTGATAAAATTCGCTTCACTCGCGATAATTCAATGATAGATGCTATGCATGATAGTGCCTTCGACGATAATGGCTTCGACGATACGATATATGCTTCGCATGATAATACGCTTCGTGCGATAAAAGAAAATAATTATGCAGATAGAAGATTTGGAAATATTAATAGCCGATAGCGGCGCTACAAAATCAGACTGGTGTCTTACAAGAAAGGGAGAGATAATACACCGTTTTTCCGGAAAAGGTATTAGCCCTGTATTTCAAACAGGAGAAGAGATTGCTGAAGAGATCCGGTTATATGTGCAACCCCTGTTAAAAGATGCCAATATCGGGGCAGTTCATTTCTATGGAGCAGGATGTATCCCTGAAAAAACAGGCCTGGTACGTGATGCCATTCGTCAATCGTTTCCAGTTGATACCGTGTATGTCTACAGTGACCTGATAGCAGCAGCACATAGTCTTTGTGGACACGAGGCTGGGATTGCCTGTATCCTGGGTACCGGAAGTAATTCCTGTGAATGGGACGGTACAAGTATTGTGAAACAGATATCGCCGCTCGGTTTTATTTTGGGTGACGAAGGAAGTGGTGCTGTATTGGGAAAAAATCTGATAGGAGATGCTTTGAAAAATCAACTCACGGAGGGGTTAAAAGAAACGTTACTCGACGAGTATGATCTTACACCTGCACTTGTTATTGACAAAGTATACCGCCAACCTTTCCCTAACCGTTTTCTGGCAAGCCTCTGCCCGTTTCTACTCAAACATATCGAAGACCCGACTATCCGGAGAATCGTTACCCGCAGTTTTTCTGCTTTTTTTGAAAGGAACGTGATGCAATACGATTATCAAAAAAATAAAGTTAATTTTGTGGGCTCTATCGCATGGTATTTTTCCGATCTGTTGAAGGAAGTCGCGGCAGAGAAAGGAATTGAGATCGGAACAATATCCCAATCTCCCATGCCGGGGCTGATTGAATTCTATAATTACTAATTATAAATTACAAATTACTAATTACTAATTATCTTATCATTGGCACTATACGTCCCGACGAGTCGGGATTAGTCACTACTTCCCAACAAGTCGGGACAAGTTGTCCCGATCCATCGGGATTGGCAAATCAACACATCATCACATCAACACATCAACAATCATGTCTTTTCTTAAAATAACAGAGCAATCATCGCTCTATGACAACTTAGAACAAAAATCCGTTCTCGAAATTCTTACAGAGATCAATCAAGAAGATCAGAAAGTGGCGCTTGCCGTACAGAAAACCATTCCCGAAATAGAGAAACTGGTGACCGGCATCGTGGCAAGAATGCAGCGAGGCGGACGTCTTTTTTATATCGGTGCAGGTACAAGCGGCAGGCTTGGCGTGCTCGATGCCTCCGAGATTCCACCTACCTTCGGCATGCCCGACACTTATGTAATCGGGTTGATTGCCGGAGGAGACGTCGCGTTACGTAATCCGGTGGAAGCAGCCGAAGACAACCTTGAGAAAGCGTGGGAAGAGCTTATAGCGCATAAGATCGATGAAAACGACGTATTGGTCGGTATTGCAGCCTCGGGTACCACTCCCTATGTGATAGGAGCGTTACGTAGTGCACGTGAGAAGGGTATCCTTACGGCAGCCATCTGCTGTAATCCCGATTCTCCCGTAGCAGCGGAAGCGGAGATCAGGATAGAACCTGTTGTCGGGCCGGAATATGTGACGGGCAGTACTCGTATGAAGGCGGGAACAGCGCAGAAAATGGTACTCAATATGATCACGACAAGCACCATGATCAAGCTTGGAAGGGTAAAAGGCAACCGCATGGTAAATATGCAACTCACCAACCAAAAGCTGGTGGACAGAGGCACGCGTATGATCGTCGATGAACTGGGGCTATCATACGAACAGGCAAAAAACCTGCTGCTGCTCCACGGATCAGTCAAAAATGCCATCAATAGTTATCATTCTAAAAAATAATAGGACTCTACAATATGGCAATCATCATTCATACCGATCATCCCGATCTTTTACTGGACAAGATTTATGAGGCGATAGAAAACAAAAAAGCGGATAAATGGGTAGCGACAGCAGACGGTTATCTTACTTACGGATCGCTTTTATGGAAGAATGAAGCTTTTTTTAAGCCTCAGATCTGGGTAGATGACAACCAACTCCGTTTCGGATTGATAAAGCGAAAAGACAGAAAACATATTTCCACAAAACTCTATACAGCTTTTCATGCGAAACTGGTTGAGATGCTGCTGGCCCGTTTCGACAAGAATTTCCGGAATGTGACGGCTACAGCGGCACGCACAGAACCCGACCAATTCTGATTTTACACAATTCTCTTAAAAAAAACACATTGACTGTTTTTATTCTTTATTCCAAGTTCCTGTTTCTAACTTCTTAGTTCTTAGTCCCAACTTCTAAATTTTCAGTTATGATCCGAATTCCAACTCTATTCCTGCTTATCGCTTTATTTTCCTCAGCGGTGGCACAAGACATACAATACAAAACTATTTCCGACATCCCCTATTATGCGGAAGAAGTGCGCCGGCAAGACAGCTATATCAGTGAACGGTGCCTGCTCGATATTTACTATCCGGTAAATAAAAAAGATTTCACGACAGTCGTCTGGTTTCACGGGGGTGGTCTTACTGGAGGCAGTAAAGAACTTCCGGAAGCATTGAAAAATAAAGGACTCTGTATTATCGGTGTCAACTATCGGCTTGCTCCGGGAGTAAAAGCACCCGCTTATATTGAAGATGCGGCAGCAGCGGTGGCATGGGTCTTTAAAAATATCGGGAGATATGGAGGCGACAGTTCACGAATATTTGTATCGGGGCATTCTGCCGGAGGATATCTGTCCATGATGATTGGACTGGATAAACAATATCTTGCAGTTCACGGTATCGATGCCGACAGTATTGCCGGCCTGATCCCTTTCAGCGGGCAGGCTATCACCCACTTTACTATACGAAAGGAGAACGATATCGACGACAAACAACCTGTTGTGGACAAATATGCGCCGCTATTCCATGTCCGCTCCGACGCACCTCCTATGTTGCTTATTACTGGAGACCGTGAACTGGAAATGCTGGGCCGCTATGAAGAGAACGCCTATCTGGCCCGCATGATGAAAGTAACAGGACATCAGGATACCCGTTTATTCGAACTGCAAGGTTATGGCCATGATATGGCATATCCCGCATTTCCTTTGATGTTAAATGAGATAACACGCTTAAACAGAGAGAAAAAATAATTTCGCTGGAGAAACAGATTTATTTTGCCTACCTTTGCAGGTTTAAAATAAAGAAGATATGCTAACGAACGTCTGCCTCAAGGAGACCGAAGAGTTGTATGCTACACCTATTTTACAGCAAACGGCATTCTGGTCGGAGGTGAAAACATCCCTGGGAGCTAACACCCTTGCCGTCAATTTTACGTCACAAAGGCCCGATCTCTTTCCGAAATTAGGCGATCAGTCATACATTAAATCGGATCTGCTGGTTATTTTACAGCAGATCAATCGGAATCATTCTGTAGCTTATGTGCCTTACGGCCCGGAAATTGAACCGGCCGACGAATTCCAGGGTATGTTTTTAGAAGAACTCTCCGAGTCTCTCCGCTCAGTTCTCCCATCTAATTGCATCCACATTCGTTATGACCTTTGCTGGGAATCATACTGGGCCAGGGAGAAAGATCATTTCGACGAGAACGGGATATGGAAAGGCGAACCGGAAAGTCTTTCACAGGAACTGCGGTTCAATTTCAGTACGCACAACTGGAATTTCAAGAAAGCCCACTCCAATATTTTACCGGCTAATACCATCTATCTCGATCTGACACAGGATAAAGAAACCCTCCTCCAAAGGATGAAACCAAAAACGCGTTACAACATTAAATTAGCACAACGCAAAGGGGTGACGGTAAGATCGATGGGCATGGAAGGAATGGATATCTGGTATGAACTCTATAAAGAGACTGCAATCAGGAATCACCTTCTCCTGAACGATATTAAGTATTTTCGGGCAGTGCTTGACGCCCGTGCAGACAATACCAGTTCTCCGGCCGATGTAAGCCTTCTTATAGCGGAATACGACGAAAAACCGTTAGCGGCTATGTTCCTGGTCATTACAGGCAACAGAGGATCTTATCTTTACGGTGCATCCTCATCGTCACACCGTAACCTTATGGCAACCTACGCATTGCAGTGGGAAGCGATCATGAGATCACAACAGGCGGGTTGCACCGAGTATGATATGTTCGGCATCTCCCCTTCGCCCGATCCCGAACATCCGCTCTACGGCTTATATAAATTCAAATCAGGATTCGGAGGTGAAATATACCATAGTCTCGGCTGCTGGGATTATCCGTTAGATAAGAAGACCTACAGTCTCTTCCGCGCATCGGAACTGCGTAGTCAGGGATATCATTTAAGTTAAAACTTTCTTAAAAATAACTTTTCTATCTAAAATTCATTTTGTATCTTTTAGCATTAATGGCCTAATAAAATTGAACTATTCTGTTAAGCCAAATGCACAGAGCCAAGCTTGCTTGAGCTATGTCATGGCGAAGAATAGTCTGATGAAATCGAACGTTTTCGTTAAGCAATACGAGCATAAGCCAAACAAGTTTGGCTTATGCCGTTGCAAGAATTAACAATCGAGGAGCGAATACGACTCAAAACGCCTAATAAAATTGAATATTATGGATATCCTGCAAAACGCCGAACCCCTGTTGCGAACCTTTTGGTATATCGCCGCTCCTGTTACCGTGATTTTTATTATCCAGACTATTCTGACATTTGTAGGCGGCGATTCCATGGACGGAGTAGAAGCTGATTTCGAAGGCGACCTGAGCGACGGGGATGCCCCGTTTCAACTGTTCTCTCTCCGGAACCTCATTAATTTTCTGCTTGGTTTCGGATGGGCAGGGATTGCATTCTATAATCTTATCCCCAACAAAACCTTGCTGATCCTGGCAGCAGTAATCTCCGGAGTCTTGTTTGTAGCTATCTTCTTTATGATCGTAAGGGTTTTCTTGCGGTTGGCAGAAGATAATTCATTCAAGATGGAAAAGGCACTCCATAAAACAGCCGAAGTATACCTGACCATTCCGGCGAATCGCATGGGCAAAGGAAAAATACTTATCAGTGTGGGCGGCTCGCTACGCGAACTGGACGCCATGACCGATGAAAAAGAACCTATTCACTCGCAGTCGACCGTAAAAATCGTCAAAATAGAAAATAACAACATTCTAATAGTCGAAAAAATTTAAATATTTATGACAC
>Ga0129314_1000126_pt1 | contig 100156 bp, 93 predicted proteins | sample O1111metagenome_FD_94431 | JGI IMG/M metagenome (GOLD analysis project Ga0129314, IMG submission 94431) | Orangutan individual fecal microbial communities from fecal samples from Wisconsin, USA - O1111 metagenome | ecosystem: Host-associated > Mammals > Digestive system > Large intestine >...
TATCCAGAACCAATTGAAAGAGGATTTGGAATACGACCAAATGACACTAAAAGAGTATATTGACCCGTTTACGGGTGAGCCAGTAAAACAAAGCAAATAAGATGAGCCCTTTAGGGCTCTGCAGAGAAATGATGTTGCGGCTGGCGAACTTTCAACGGGTCTTTAGACCCAGTGCCGGTAACAGCCCCTTATAGGGGCAGAACAAACCACCGGCTCAGCCGGTGGTTATGATTGACAATGCAGTTAGCATGAGCTAACATATGATTTGAAAAAGTATCAAATAGTGCGAAAGGTGTGGAAATAGAAATGAATGAAGAGAAAATTGTACCGGTATTGAACGGAGCAGCAGAAACCATGCTGCAGAGCTTTTATGCGAGAGCGATGTACAGCAAAAATCCCAAGCATAAATTTAAGGATAAAAAGGCAGAAGAAATTGTAGAAAAACTGGATTATGATTTTTCCAGGGCAAGCAAGGACGCAGCCATGAGCAGCGGCGTTGTGGCAAGAACGGTGGTATTGGATGAACTGGTATCGGATTTTATCCGCAAGAACCCGGATTGTACGGTCGTCAACATAGCCTGCGGTCTGGACACCCGTTTTTACCGCATGGATAACGGAAAAATCACCTGGTACAATCTGGATTTGCCGGAAACCATTGCGGTAAGGGACTCCGTATACGGGGAAACGGGCAGGGTTACCACCATCGGTTGTTCCTGCTTTGACCCGGCATGGCCGTCACAAGTGACCAAGAGGGGCAAGATGCTTTTCATCATCGAGGGGCTGACCATGTACCTGACCAGAGAGCAGGTGGGACAGATGCTGCAGATTATCCGGAATAATTTTGACAATGCTTATGTCATTATGGAATGTCTGTGCCCGAAGTTTGTCAACAAGGAAGGCGTAGAAAAGTCCATTCAGTCCACCGGTGCCGTCTTTACCTGGGGTGCCAACAGCTTTGAAGAACTGGGCGACATTGCAGACGGCTTCCGCAAGGTGAAAAATGACAACATCCTCCGCGGCATGCTCACCTTAAGCCCCGTTTACAAGCTGGTTATCTGGATGCCGTTTGTGAAGAAAATGGCGCAGAAGATACTGGTGTTTGAGAAGGCGTGAAATGAACGACGATGATGGAGAACACAAAGGAAAGGATATCCGCCACCGGCTGCACCAGAAAGAGTCCCGTCTGTCCGGCAAGTGCCGGAAGGATGAACAGCAACGGAATGTAGAAAAATCCCTGTCTGGCAATGGAAATCCAAAGGGCGCTGCCGTAATGACCGATGTTCTGCATATACATGCTGCTGACGGCATAGTAACCAAGGAACGGCATAGAAATGCACTGGATGCGTAGGATTTCGGCGGACATGCGGATGACTTCTTCATCTTTACTGAGTAAGGCGGATGCCGGAACCGCAAAAACAGCCAGCAGAACGGCAACACAGAGCAGGAAAACAGTACCGACAGAAACGGTGAGTTTTCTTGCTTTTTTTACTCTGTCGTATTTTTTTGCCCCGTAGTTCATGGCGCAGATGGGCTGGAAGCCCTGTCCCCAGCCTATCATAATCATGAAAGCCGTAGCGACGATTTTGGAGCTGACCGTGAGTGCGGCAATCATGCCTTCCCCGTAGGTGGCAGCCACCATATTGAGAAGCACGCTGGCGACACCGGTGATACCCTGCCGGGAAAAATTCGGAGCGCCGCCCGCCAAAATGTGGTATACACGCGCCTTGCTGAACCGGGCGGAACGGAGCCGGACAGGAATATTGCCGTGTCTGTAGGATAAGAATAACAACGTGAAGGCGCCGATTACCTGACCGGCGAGCGTTGCCCATCCGGCACCGGCAAAGCCCATTTTCAGAATAAAAATAAAAATCGGGTCCAAAATCATGTTGGAAAGCATGCCGAATAGAAGACCAATCATGCCGTCTTTTACATTTCCGCAAAGCCGGAGCTGGTTATACACGGTCAACGCAAGCAGACTGAAAGGAATGGTTAAAATAATGATTTTTAAGTATTCCACCGTATAGGTGAGAAGCTGCGGAGAAGCATCCCCGCCTATCAGACAGGCAAAAGGGCGGACATATATCCACAGCACAACCGTAAGGATAATGCCGGTGGCAAGTGCCATGACAACGCCTGTGGAGGACAAAATCTGCGCCTCTTTTTCGTCCTGTTCACCGAGCTTCCGGGACATGGAGTTACCGCTTCCGTAACCGAACCAGAAGCCGACTGCCTGCACAAAGCTTACAAAGCTGAAAACAATTCCGATGGCTGCCGTCATGCTTTTGTTGTTTAACTGTCCGATAAAAAAGGTGTCGGTCAGGTTATAGAGCATGTTCATCATCATGCCGATAATCGTGGGCACCGATGTCTTGATTAACAGCGGCAGCAGGGGTTCTGTCAGGATTTTTTCTCTTCTTGAAGTATTGTCTTTCATGGTCTTAGTTGCATCCCTTTCATTTATAACCGGCAGATTTCACCTGTCAGCCTTCAGCAGTCAGGCAATTTCGTTAGCCTTCATCTTCTGTCGTGTATTTCATCTGTCAGCATTCGGCAGATTTCATCAGCCATCATTTTGTCATCCGTGTATTTTGCTTATGATTAGCAGCCGGACACTTCGCCCTTGTCGCCGTCAACCTTGATGGTGTCGCCGTCCTTGAATCTGGTGGTGGCAAAGCCCACGCCCAGCACGGCGGGAATGCCGTATTCACGGGCAACAATGGCTGCATGGCTCAAAGAGGAGCCTGTGTCGGCAACAACGGCGCTGGCAAGATTGAACAGCGGTGTCCATTCCGGGTCGGTAAGCTGGCATACCAGTACATCGCCCTTCTGCATCTTGTAAAATTCTTCCGGACCGTGAATGATGCAGACTTTTCCGATGGCGGTGCCGGTGCTTCCGCTGACACCCTTCAGCACATCTCCGTCTGCGTCGAAGACCAGAAGCTTGGAGGCATCCCAGACTTTCTGGGCAAGAGGGTGCTTGCTGTTGCGGCGTTCGATTTTTTCTTTGTCGCTCTCAGACAAAGAGCCTCTTTCGCAGGCGGCAATCAGTTCTTCGGCAAATAAATTGGCAACGCCGTGCTCATAGTCGGTATCAGAGAGAAGCAGCATGTTAGTGCGTTCCAGGCATTTGCGTACATAATAGAAAACGGTTTCCCACAAATACTGGGTTTCCTCGCGGACAACGTGGAAGTAACGGAAATCCTCAATCCGTTCCTTCAGAGCCGGATACTTGCTGCCGTAAATGGCTTTGAGCTGTTCCATGAGCTTTCCGAAGTCCTGTTCTTTTTCACCGGATGCGGTTTCGGTATTGGCAACCAGCGGCTGCAGGATATGGAGCAGGCGGTCGGGATTTTCCAGCAGCGTCCGTGCGTCCACGCAGTAGCAGTTGTAATCGGATTTGTAACCGTTCTTTTCTAAAAAGCTGTCAAAAGCATTCTGCATCTCCGGATATTTTTCATACAGGGTCCGATAGTTTGCACCCTGCAGCAAATCTGCCGCAAGGGCTTTGTTTTCCTTTATTTTACCGGCAAGTTTGGAAATGTCCCTGGTTACTTCGGAGGTTTTGTTATTGAGTCCCCAGAATAAATCGAACTTGGTATAACTTTTGTCCACCTTCTGAACGGCTTTTTCCATATCCCCGGCAATAAAGGAAGGGAAAAGGGCATATTTGAAACGGTCATAGGCAAGCCGGCCGATCAGATTAAGGGTATAGGATAGGAACTCGCCGCATTCCTTTATGTTTTTCTGCTCAAAATCTATCTGCTTCATTCTGCCAATTTCGGCTTCGTATTCTGCTAAGAAGGTACGGCATTTTTCGGTGCAGACGGCGAAGTTTTTCAAGAGCTTCAAGGTTCCGAACAGTTTGAAAATACCGCCGTTTATTTTTATCCGGGACGAGGGCAGTGTCTGGATGCCATCATCGTCTATCTGCGGGTCAGAGGTAAGAATAATGCCGTTTTCCTGAAAGATATTTGCTTTCTGGCGGTTAATCTTTATGATGTAATCGTAGTCGAGCGGACGGTAGGCAAAGGGCATTTTTTCCAGCTGGAATGCCATATTCGCCCGTGCCTTTCCGGTCATCTGCATGCCCTCCAGATATCCGGCAATGATTTTCTGCTCCTCGGCATTGTCGGTATGCAGGGTGGTGATGGCTCTTGCCTGCAGGATGTAGACGCTGCCGTCTGCAATCGCCCATTCAATGTCCATGGGGCAGCCGTAGTGCTTTTCGATACGCACGGCTTCCGCACACAGCGCTGTGATTTCTTCGTCATTTAAGCAGCGTGCTTTCTGCATTTTTTCGCTGACAGACACTTCTTTGGTGGCAGCAGTACCCTGCGTATCGGCGTAAATAATCTGGGTTTCCTTGCTTCCTATCTGGCAGGATTTTACCTTGCCCTGCTTGTCGCAGAGGTAGCTGTCCGCCGTAACCTTGCCGCTTACCACGCTTTCGCCCAGACCATAGCTGGCATTTATCTGCATTTCATCTGCGTTTTGGTTGATGGGATTGACCGTAAAAAGAACACCGGCTTTTTCGCTTTCGACCATTTTCTGAATGACAACGGCAAGCGCCACGGAAAGCTGGTCGTAGCCCTGATTGCTGCGGTAGCAGACCGCACGGTTTCCCCAGAGAGAAGCATAGCAGTTCCGTATCTGTGTAAGCACGGCTTCCGAACCGCGGACATTTAAGTAGGTTTCCTGCTGACCGGCAAAGCTGGCATCCGGCAGATCCTCGGCAGTGGCGGAAGAGCGGACGGCAACTCTTGCCTGTTCACCGAGCTGTGCATATTTTTCACGGACTGCTTCTTCGACTTCTTCCGGCAGCTTTCCTTTACTGATGGCATGACGGAATTTCTTTGCCGCATCCAGCAGCTTTGCCTCGTCTTTTCCGGCTTCCGTAAGCTCCTTACGGAACATTTCCTCCAGATGATTTTCCTTAATAAAGGCTTTGTAGGCATCCGCCGTTACGACAAAGCCGCCGGGAACCGCAATGCCGGCAGCAGTCATTTCGCCTAAATTGGCGCCCTTTCCTCCGGCAGTCATCACATCTTCTTTTTTTATTTCCTGAAAATCAAGTACGGTATTCATCACAGAACCTCCCATTTTATTTGTTATGTTATCCGTTTCAAGGCAAGCCGGCTTTTACAGTGTTATGTAATTCCCAATGGTACTTTGCAGAAAGGATTTGAATATTTCATCAAAATACTCCGGGTCAAACTGCCCGGCATTGCTAAGCAGGACGGGGCAGGCGGTAATTACGTTGATAAGTCCCTGCACGTCCACGCTCTGTACGGCATTATGCTCTACCCAGTAGGCAGCCAGTTTACTTAAGAATTCCTTATAAATGGCGCCCACGCGGTTTTCGGAAAGAGAATTCGACCGGGAAAGAATGGCAAAGCTTTGCGAGTAAACAGGCTGTTCCCTGCATTTGTTCAAAAGGTCCATGGAGTAGCGGTATATGCTCTCGCTTAGAAATCCGGCGGGGTCATGTAAGGAAGCCTCAAACTCTTTCTCCGCAATATTCAGCTTCTGCCTGCTTCGATACAGCATCACATCCATAACAAGGGCGTCCTTGTCCTTCCAAAAGCTGTAAAAACTGCCCTGGGCAATCCCCGCCCGACGGGTCAGTTCCTGAATATTGATGGATTTTGTGCCTTTGTCATGGAATAATTCCACGGCAGTTTCCAGAATCTGGTTCTTAATCTGTTCTTTTTCTTCTTCACTGAATGCTTTTGGCATGGCGTATCACCTTTCCGAAAATTTATTTGATGCGGAGACAGCTATCATTGTTCCTCCACTTATTTTCCTGAAGCATATGTTAGCCTATGCTAACATAAATGTCAATGAATATTTTCAAAAATATTCATTGATAGGCGTTTACCTTTTCAGACAGCTATGTTACTATAGTAAGCAAAGGCTAACTAAAAATTTGTAAATTAGGGGAAGGCATGGTGATGATATGATTAAAGTAACGAATATGTCAAGAGAGGAACTTGTTCACTACGGAACACGGATAGGCGAAGCATTTGTGGCAGAGGGTGCCGGGCTTGCGGCAACCGCATCCAAAGAAGATATGGTGAAGGCATTTGAAATCATGACGGAGTATTTTTACAAGGCGGGCGTTCTGTATACCACATCCGAACAGCACGAGGGCTTTCTTGCCTATTGGCACAAGACCACGAAAATGAAAATAGGGGCGGCTCTCCACATGGTATTCCGCATGCTCCGGGAAATGTCCTTCCAGGGTGTGAAAACGGTAGCCGAGTCCGGCGGCGAATTGTATGCCAGGCTTTATAAAAAGGAAAAAGATTATATTGCCGTTTCCATGGTGGTGGTGTTAAGGGAATTTCAGGGAAAAGGATTCATGAAAAAGGTGCTGGAGCAGCCGTTTGCAGAGGCAAGAAAGCTCGGCATTCCCTGTGTACTGGACACCGACACACCGCTCAAGGTCACCAAGTACGAGAAATGCGGCATGAAAAACACCGGAAAGAAGGAGCTGAAATCCGGTGCCTGCCTGTATACGATGGAGTATAGGTGAATAATGAAAGACGGATGAGAAAATAAAATCCCTACGCGTTCTTTTTCTTATATTCTTCTCCCCAGACTTTCATAGCAGAAAGGATGGGCTCTAAACTTTTGCCGGTTTCCGTCAGAGAGTATTCCACTCTCGGCGGAACTTCGGCATACACTTTGCGGTTTACAAGACCGCTTTCTTCCATATCGCGGAGCTGCGCCGTCAGTACCTTTTGCGAAACGGTTCCGATGGATTTTTTCAGCTCGCCGAAGCGCTTGGTTCCGGGCATCAGGTCCCGGAGAATAAGCACTTTCCATTTATCTCCGATTAAAGTCAGAGTGGTTTCCACCGGGCATGCCGACAAGGTTTTTTCGGTGTTGTTTGTTTCCATAGTATTCAATCCTTTCTGTCAGGTTAATGTTTCTTCTAATAGTATCTAAAAGATACTTACATGCATATTATACGCTTACTCCTTTTTGAAAATCAAGTATTTTTTGATAGTTCTATTTTCCCAATAAAGGCACAATGGTTTCCTTTCGGTAACTATCCCACAATATTGTGCGTACTTCACAACCGGCATCCATGGCGATAGAATGCAATCAGGAACAGGAAGTACGGCCGACGGAATGTTCCGGAACGTAACACAATAATCAATGCGATACAGCAGCTAACAAGATGTCTATGGTCAACGTGATTTGGAACCAACGTGATAGGAAAAGGAGAAAAACATGAACAAGAATACATATGAAACCATTACCTTACAGAAGGGCGAAGTAAAAGTTTACAAATTCGGCGAAATCAGCCTTTATGCTTACAAAACCAATGACCTGATTGATGATGAAGTGTTTATCGTGGCAAAAAACGGAAAAGGTGTTGTCATTGAGCTGCCCTGCTTCTATGATAATATTAACGAGCTGACGGAATTCTTAAAGGCAGAAAACATCACAGTGGAAGCCAAGCTGGTGGCATACCATGCAGCCGGTGCAACTTTCCTGCCTAAGGTACCCGCTTTCGGAACCGCATCTTCTGTTGCCTACAATACAAACGGCGGCGGTGCCGGACTGGTGGCTAATTTCCGGAATGCATTTGGTGACAGCTTTGACGCTTCCATCTGCCAGCCTGCGCAGGTTATGCAGGACGGCGAAACGGAAATTGCAGGCATGAAATTTGTTATTACTTCCAATGCAGAGGCATTTGATGTGGAAATCCCCGAAATCAACTGTGTTTACACACATATGATGGGTCATGACTGCCACTCCATCGTAGCGGGCTGCCCTCATGCCGACGGTATCATTTCCCGGTTAAATTATTACATCCGCAAGGGCTTTACCCTCATTCTGACAGCTCATTACACACCGGAGGATTTGAAGGATGCGGAAACCAAGATTGCATACCTGAAGGATTTGAAGGAGATTTCTTTCACCTGCGAAAATGCAGAGGAAATGAAGAAGAAGGTACAGGAAAAATATGCCGGTTACAGCGGTCTGAATTATCTTGACATGACTGTCGGTTTCTTTTTCCCGGGCAAGTAAGTGAATTTGATATCAAGTAAATGAATTTGATATAAATTAAATTTGTGTGGCTTATTTGCAACTGACAACAATGTCAGTTCATAAAAACATGCAGGAAGGGCAGGATTATGGACCAGAAGGAACGTCGGATTTATTTAATTAAAAAACTGCTGCAGGAAAATACGGAGCAAAAGCCTGTTTCCACGTTGGGAGAAAACAGAAAGAAAATCCGAGGCTTCATGCTTCAGGATGATGCTTCTGTACCGAAGGATGAAGAAGAACAGAAGCGGCTCCTGCGAGGTCTTATGAATGTGCGTTATCCTAAGAAATGTGACCCTGCCTTTCTGCAGATACAGGACGAATACCTGAAAGAAGAAATTGCCGGGAAGGGTATTACGGACTGTGAGGATTTCACTCCGACGGCGGATGGGATGTATATCTGGCAGGGCGATATCACGACCTTGCGGTGCGATGCCATTGTGAATGCAGCCAACAGCGGTATGACGGGCTGCTATGTGCCCAATCATTCCTGCATTGATAACTGCATTCACACTTTTGCAGGCATGGAACTGCGATGGACCTGTGCGGAAATTATGGAGAGGCAGGGGCATGAGGAACCCACCGGCAAGGCAATAATCACCCCGGCGTTTAATCTTCCCTGCCGGTATGTGCTGCACACGGTGGGACCGATTGTGCAGGGATGGCTTACGGAGAGAGACTGTGAACTTCTGAAGTCCTGTTATCGTTCCTGCTTAAGCCTTGCAAGGGAATATGGTCTGAAAAGTGTGGCATTCTGCTGCATTTCCACCGGTGTTTTCTGTTTCCCTGCCGAAAAAGCCGCGGAAATTGCGGTGGAAACGGTGAAGGAATTTCAGGCGGAAAACCCCGGCATAGATAAGGTTATTTTTAATGTATTTAAGGATGAGGATAAGAGAATTTATGAACGGCTTCTTCAGAACGACAGATAAAGATAAGAATAAGGATGAAATCGAGGTGCTCCGCCAGGCGCTGGAGACGGCGGACGCGGTGGTGATAGGCGCCGGTTCGGGACTTTCCACGGCAGCAGGCTTTACCTACAGCGGAGAACGTTTTCGGAAATATTTTGCCGATTTTATCGACACATACCATTTCAGGGATATGTATTCCGGCGGCTTTTATCCGTTTTCCTCTTTGGAGGAGCATTGGGCATACTGGAGCCGGTATATTTACATTAACCGTTATATGGATGCACCGAAACCTGTCTATGAGGAGCTTTTCCGGCTGGTAAAAGACAAGGATTATTTTGTGCTGACCACCAATGTGGATCATTGTTTTCAGAAGGCGGGTTTCGACAAGGGGCGCCTGTTTTACACACAGGGAGATTATGGGCTGTTTCAGTGTAGCAAGCCCTGTCGTCAGGAAACCTTTGACAATGAGGATGCTGTCCGCAGGATGGTAGAGGCACAAGGTTATCAAATAGCCCCCGACGGCAGCCTGATTTTACCTGAAATTGCGTCTCAGGGTGCATACAAACAGGCAACGCCGCCCCAAGATGCAGGGGAACAGAAAATGCAACCTCAGGGTACGCCGGCACAGGCAACGCCGTCCATGCGTATCCCCGCCGAGCTGGTGCCCCGCTGCCCGCATTGCGGCAGACCCATGGCCATGAACCTTCGCAGCGACGGTACGTTTGCAGAGGACGAAGGCTGGCACAACGCAGCGAAAAGATATGAAACCTTTATGGAAAATCACAGGGGACAAAAGGTCGTCTTTCTGGAGCTGGGCGTCGGTTACAACACCCCGGGCATTATAAAATATAATTTCTGGCAGTATGCGTACAACTGGCAGCATGCGTTTTATGCCTGCATCAACAAGGGACAGGCACAGGTGCCGATAGAAATAAAGGAAAAGTCGGTCGGCATTGACGGGGATATCGGGGAGGTTCTGCGCTTGATTTAAGAGTGACATGATTGACGAGATAGGTTGACATTTTTGATGAGATTTATTATTTCCCTTGCAAATTGCTTCCCCCGCCCTTCTCTTCATGGTATACTTAGGATATATCAGTTCGGACGTAACATATATTTAGAGAGAAAGGTAGGGTAACTATTATGAAGTATGCAAATGTAGTGGTTGCAGGGGGCGGCGTATTGGGGAGCCAGATAGCTTTCCAGTCGGCTTACTGTGGAGCAAATGTAACCATCTGGTTACGGAGCGAGGGTTCCATCGGCAGAACCCAGCCCAAGTTAGATAAACTGAAAGAAACTTACATAGAAGCCATCGAAGACATGGCGTCCGGCAAGGGTACCTGGTGTGCAGGTATTGCGGATGAAGAGAATTTCGACAAAGAAGAGTGCCTGAAAAAGGTCGAAGCGGCTTACAGCGGCATTAAGCTGGAGCTGGACATGGCAAAAGCGGTAGCGGATGCCGACCTGCTAATTGAGTCCATGGCGGAAAACGAGAAGGATAAAATTGCTTTCTACGAGAAAGTGGCACCGTTACTTCCCGAAAAAACAGTGATTGTCACCAATTCCTCCACGCTTCTTCCGTCCATGTTTGCCAAATATACCGGCAGGCCGGAGAAGTACCTGTCCCTGCATTTTGCCAATTCCATCTGGAAAAACAATACGGCAGAGATTATGGCGCAGTCCAAAACGGACGAGAAATATTTCAATGACATTTTACAGTTTGCCAATGATATCCGCATGATCGGACTTCCGGTAAGAAAAGAAAAAAGCGGTTATCTGTTGAACTCTATGCTGGTTCCGTTCTTGCTCAGCGGTCTGGACTTATATGCATCCGGCGTTTCCGACCCGGAAAGCATTGACATTGCCTGGACGCACGGCACCGGTGCCCCCAAGGGCCCGTTCCGGATTTTTGATACCGTTGGCTTAAACACCGCCTACAACATCGTGCATCAGTACCAGAGCGTACCGGGAATTTTCTCCCCGCTCCTGAAAAAAATGATGATGCCGTACAATTTCAAGAAGATGGAAGAAATCCTGAAGAAGTACATAGACGAGGGCAAGCTCGGCATGTCCTCCGGCGAAGGATTTTATAAGTATAAGTAAACTAAGAAAAGACAAATAAAGAGAGAAAAGCCCGAAAGCTGCATGACTGCCTTCGGGCTTTTTTCTTATGACAGGTAGGCTGCGAGGTTGTGATTTACACAGTCCCGGATATCCTCTGCAATGGATTTACATCGGCTCTGTTTTATACCTGCGGCAGTTCCCACCGCTAAAAGTTCCTTCATGCCGGGATTACGCCCATTGCCGTCCACGGTTGTGGTGTGTTCTCCATAATAAGTATTACTGTAAGTCAAATCGTAGGCGGGTGCCAGACGCCAACTGTCGGAAGCTTCCTCATAAAGGTAGGAGAAGTTTTTGGAATGGTCGTCCCGGTTGTGGGCAAATACATTAAAACACATGCGGCGGAACATATTTTCCATATCCTGTTCATTGTTTCCGGTGAGAATACTGGTTAATTTCATCAGACCGTGGTAGTCGAGACTCGGCTGTGTAAAATCAAGCTCTAAAAGGGCAGCAGCCGTCAGGACATGAATTCTTTGATAATCATTTTCTTTTTTTTGACGGTCAAATCGCTTGGTACCAAAATAACCCTTGCATTTCTGTGAAGGAAATAATTGGGACTCACTCATGGAAATACCGCATTCCTTGGCGCATAAATAATATTCGTATTCCATAAAACCGGCGTTTTCTCCATCGGGAGAGGCAGGAAATTTGATTATCCATGGTTCATTGTTAATTTCTGTGAGAATTTTGGGGCGCGCGCCGCCGCTGGTGCCGCCCAGTGAAAATAACTCATCTAATTTATCGGAATATTTCGTGTTCAGTATTTTTTTGCATTGATATGCGAGATCATCCAAATCCAGATAATCGGGAGTGGCAGCCCATTCCTCCTCGGGTTCATAAGTCAGAGCCCCCATGCCGGAGGTGCCAACGATTGCCAGACGGTCTAAGACGGTAAGCAAATCCGGATTTTTATCTTGTGCTTTCAGAAGGCGTTCCAATAAAAATCTGCCCCAGGCATCCGGAAGGCTGTCGGCAAATACACCCCAAAGACCCTGAAAATAATACTTAGAAGGAAGAAAGACCTCTTTTCTTAAAGGCAGAGAAAAGGGACTGATGGAAAAACCGTTTTTTAACCAGTCTTCGGTATACTCAAAAGCTACCAGACGGGACTGTGCCATGGCAAGAGTTCCGACGGGTATATTATGATAAAGTACATGAAGGTATTTATTTTGACTCATTAATAACCTCCTCAATATTCCGGTAAGGCACTGCGGTAAATAAGTTGCGCAGTTCATCGGCTACCTGCAGGGCAGTGGCAATTTTGGTGAGGGAAAGCAGAGAAATCTGTCCGGTTGCTTCAAAGCGCTTGATGGAACCGTAGCTTACATTGCTCATTTTAGCCAGTTGCTGTTGAGAGATAGACCTGCGCTTGCGGATAAGCCGTAAGCGGTCAGCAATTTTTTTATCCAATTCCTCAGAAGTTTCCCAGATAAGACCCTCCATAGTGTTTCCTCCTCCTAAAGTTTGCATAAAAATAGTTGCAGATAATATATTATCTACTTTAGCCTTAAACAGGTCAAAATGTATCATATATTATCCACTACTATTATATATCAAATGCAGAAATAATGCATCTTTTTTATGCTATAAAAAAGAAACGCGTACTTTTATCTTCGTCCGCCCGTGTTCATGGTACCCATGGCGCTGACGGAGAGGGAAGAGGCACCGGCATCGGACTTTCCATCGCCAAGGCCACCGCTGAAGCGCATGGCGGAAGCATCAGGGCATCCTACCGGAAGGACGGCATTTTATTCCGGGTAGTGCTGTAAAAATAAAGGGAATTCCTGATATTTTTGTCAGGAGTTCTCTTTTTTTATATGATTTATGTAAAACCACTCCAAAATCACAACAAAGATTGACAATAATAAAATGTAAATGCTAATATGATGAAAAAAAGGGATGACTTAGGACACCGGTAAAAGGAGAAAAAATGGAAGCTATTATTATTGTAGGAATTCTGATTAGTGTATGTATTGTGTTGGATGAAACTGTTTTTAAGCCTAAACGAAAAAAATCATGGACTCAAAAATCAAGTCCATTTTCAAAGGAGAGCAACTGGAATGGCAGTGATATTTTACCTTATGAAAAGAAGATGCTTCTCACAAAAACAGAATATGGTTTCTGGAAGTGCTTAAAGCAAAAGTGCGATGAAAAAGGATTTATTATTTGTCCTAAAGTAAGAATGGAAGATTTTCTTTCCGTGACGGTGAAAGACAAAAAACAGCTTATGAAATACAGGGGCTATATTAAATCCCGGCATATTGATTTTATGATTTGCGACAGTGCCCTGCATATTCTGGCAGGTCTTGAGCTGGACGACCGTTCCCATAATTCTGCAAACGCCCAGAAAACAGACCTGTTCAAAAACCAGGTTTTCACGGTAATTGGGCTTCCCTTATTCCGGGTAATCATTGGGGGTGAGAGCTACGAAACCCAGTTAACCAGGATATTTGCTGTATTGTGCCCGGGAACAACACAGGCGAGAGACGCTCTTAGGCACAATACGGCGAGCGACGCTCCGGGTCAGCCGTCAGCCGAGTATGTACATAGTCCGGTGGAGAAAAAAGTAACGTACTCGAAAGCCGACATTTCCAAGGGAAAATTTGACCCTGCAGCAGGAGAAGGTGAAAAAGGTCAAGACAAAGAAGAGGAAAATGGAATACCTTTTGACTCTCTGAAGAAAAATTGATTACAGAGTCAAATCGGAAAAAGACATTCCAAAAGAAAATTTGACTTTATCAACGAAAATACTCCACAGAGTCAAATGAAAGAACTTCTTAGGGCATGCAGTGTTTGACCCTGTGGAAAGAAGCCATAAAATAAGTCAAAGAAGTCCGGAGAGGAGCGTACTTACATTTGACCCAGATAAAGGAAAAGCGGCTCAGGGTCAAAAAGAGAAATCATCATATAAAAAAGCCTTTGACTCTATAAGAAATCCCCAAAAACAGAGTCAAATATTGCTTAAGAAACCTTACCAACATTCCTGCAAGTGTGCTATACTGTTTGTAAATGATGTCGGGGTCAAAAGCCCCGACTTTGATGCAACATACTGCAGAAAGGGACCAAAGATGAAATACGCATACTGTAACGGAAAAATTTTGAACGGTACAAAAGATATGCAGGTACAGGAAGGTCTGTGTATCCTGACGGACGGCGGGAAAATCACGGACATTGTGCCGAAGGAACAGGTGCCGGCAGAGTATGAAGCGGTAGACCTTGCGGGAAAATACATAATGCCGGGGCTGATAAACATGCATGTGCATCTGGCAGGCAGCGGAAAACCCCAGAAAAAGCAGAGAGATAATGAAAAACTGGTCCGCAACCTGATGGGAACGGCGCTTTCCAGAGCCGTAGCTTACAAAGTGGTGAGCGGATTTGCCAAAACAGAGCTGATGAGCGGCGTCACAACCATTCGTACCGTGGGCGGCCTGGGCGATTTCGATACCAGACTTCGAGATGAAATAAAAGCCGGAAAAACCGGACCGAGAATTTTAGCGGCCAATCAGGGTATTTCCGTACCCGGCGGTCATATGGCAGGCTCCGTGGCAGTTGCGGCAAAAAATAATGAAGAAGCACTGGCACATCTGGCGCAGGCGGAAAAAGAAAAAGTAGATCTGGTAAAACTGATGATTACCGGTGGTGTTTTAGATGCCAAGGAAAAAGGCGTTCCGGGTGAACTGAAGATGCCGCCCGAAATGGTAAAGGCTGTCTGCGACAAGGCGCATGAAGCGGGATTTATCGTATCCGCCCATGTAGAGTCCCCGCAGGGTGTAAAGGTAGCTTTGCAGAACGGGGTGGACTCCATTGAACACGGGGCCAAGCTGGATGATGAAATGATTGCGCTTTTCAAGGAAAGAGGCGCTTTCCTCTGCACCACCATATCCCCGGCGCTTCCTTATGCACTGTTTGACAGAAGTGTCACAAATGCATCGGAAGTGGAGCAGTACAACGGAAATGTGGTATTTGAAGGCATTGTGGAATGTGCCAAGCAGGCGCTTGCCAATGACATTCCGGTGGTGCTGGGAAATGATGTGGGATGCCCCTGGATAACCCAGTATGACTTCTGGAGAGAGCTGTATTACTTCCACAAATACGTGGGTGTCAGCAATGCATTCGCTCTGTATACCGCAACGGCAAGAAGCGCGGAAATGGCAGGAATAGGGGATGTGACCGGTACACTGGAAAAGGGAAAGGCTGCTGACATGATTGTCACAAAAGAAAATCCGCTGGATGACTTAAAGGCGCTCCGTCATGTGGACATGGTAGTGGCTTCCGGCAGACTTATCCGCAATCCCAGGTTCAAGAGAAGAGAACAGGTCGAAGCAGAGCTGGATAAATTTTTGTAAACCGACACCTGAAAAGGCGGCAGGAAATAGAAAGGAATGGGTAAAGTTATGAGCAAAATTGATGAAGTAAGAGCAGAAATGGTAACCGCAATGAAAAACAAGGACAAGGAGAGAAAAGACTCCCTTTCCATGTTGTTAAGTGCATTGAAGAACAAGGCTATTGATAAGAGAGAAGACCTGACTCCCGATGAAGAAAATGAAGTAATCAAGAAGGAAATCCGCCAGACAAAGGAAACTTTGGAAACCGCTCCGGCAGACAGAACGGATATTATTGAGCAGTGTGAAAAACGTCTGGCTGTATACAAAGAATTTGTACCGGAGGATTTGAGCGAAGATGCCATTCGTGAGATTGTTAAAGGAGTTCTTTCCGACCTGGGTATTGCAACTCCCACAGCCAAAGACAAGGGCAAGATTATGAAAGAACTGATGCCCAAGGTAAAAGGCAAGGCAGAAGGCAGCGTTGTCAACAAGATTGTAGGCGAGTTCCTTCAGTAGGCGAGTTCCTTCAGTAGGCGAGTTCCTTCAGTAAACGAGTTCCTTCAGTAAGAGAAGGCTGACATTCAAAAGGTAACATTTGATAGATACGGGATGCGCCCAAGGGCATCCCGTTTTCCATTCGTCGTTTATTTTCAACCATCTATCCCAAAATCCCCACAACATAAGAAAAATCCTCTATAATCAAAAATATCTTCTGAAGAAAGTATCTGTTACAGAAAGTCTTTTGTAAGACAGTATCTGAAGAAAGAACCTTCTGTAAAAGCACTCATTATAATCCCCCGACAGAGAGGCAAAAGTATGATTGTAAAAATAAAAACGGACCCGGCATACGGGAAGCCGGAAGTGCAGATTTGCACGGCTGCGGTCACGCCGGAAGTAGAAAAAATGGCAAAAACCATAGAAGATGCCCTGTGCGGTAGTCTGTATGCATATAAGGACGAAGAAATTGTTAAGGTACCCTACCGGGAAATCGTGCGCATTTTCACCCAGAACAAGAATGTATATCTGACCACGGAAACCGAGCAGTTCCGCATCAAAGAACGCCTGTATGAACTGGAAGAAACGCTGGACGGAAGCCAGTTTGTGCGGATTTCCAATACGGATATTGTCAATGTGCGGAAAATAAAGCGGCTGGATACCGGCATCATCGGAACCATAAAAATGAAGCTTTCCGGTGAGCAGGAGGCATATGTTTCCCGCAGGTATATGGGTAAAATCAAGCAGGCGCTGGGATTGTAGGGGGTGTGAGTATGAAAAAAGAACTGACAAAAAGAATAATAGATGGTTTTTCCTATGCTGTGGCCATCAATGTGGTGGTCGCGCTTATTTGTATTCTGATTTTCAAGATAGAACCTCTGGTGCCTTCGTATTCTGCCTATTTTGAAAACAAAAGTATGGCGCTGCTCATTCAGATTATACTGACGGGCGTTATCAGCGGAACCTTTGCGGGGGGAACTATTTTGTTTGAACAGGCAAAACTGGGCCTTCTTTTGCAAAGCCTATTGTATTTTCTTCTGACAACGGCGGTCTGCATTCCCATTACCGGCTTCTGTTGGGGACTCTTTGTATACAAAACATCAGCCATCATTTTCCTGTGCAATTATTTTGCTACCTACTTCATTTGCTGGACAGTGGCATATCGCAGCTCGGTAAAAGAAGTCCGGGAAATCAATCGCCGGATAGCGGAAATCAGCGGAGAGGAGAGCAGACAAAATGAGGACAAATAATCAAAATAAAGAAACAACGGATAAGGAACAGGCAAGCAGCCCCAAAGCCATCGTAGTCACCGGGCTTTCCAGGCAGTACCCGGACAAAACCGCCGTGGACAACATTTCTTTTTCGGTGGATAAAGGCAGCATTTTTTCGCTGCTCGGTGTAAACGGCGCCGGAAAAACCACCACGATTAAAATGCTCTGCGGCCTGACCCGTCCCACCGGCGGGGAGGCATATGTGCTTTCCCACGATATTCACACGGAATTGGGTGAGGTGAAGAAATTAGTGAATATCTCGCCCCAGGACACCTCCGTGGCATCCCGGCTGACCGCGCGGGAAAACCTGGAATTCATTGCGGGAATTTACGGCGCCGACCGGAAAAAACAGCGGGAAAAAGCGGACGAAATGATACAGTATTTTCATCTGCAGGAAGTGGCGGACAGGCGGGCAAAGGTGCTGTCCGGCGGCTGGCAGCGGAAATTAAGCATTGCCATGGCGCTGATTACCGAGCCGCAGATTATTTTTCTGGATGAGCCCACTCTGGGGCTGGACGTGCTGGCAAGGCGCGAGCTTTGGGAAGTTATCCGCCGCATGAAAGAAAAAAACACCATCATTCTCACCACGCATTACATGGAGGAAGCGGAAAGCCTTTCCGATAAAGTGGCGGTCATGGTGGACGGTCAGATAAAAGCCATGGGAAGTGTGGAGGAATTAAAGGAGCAGACCGGGGCGGACAATTTAGAGGAAGCCTTTGTGCGCATCGCACAGGAAGGAGGAGCACGCTCATGAAAGGTCTTGTTTTTGCCAAAAGAACCATAAAGGAAATTTTGAGGGAGCCGCTCAGCTATATTTTCTGTCTGGGATTTCCGCTGCTTATGCTGCTCCTTATGTCGGTACTCAACGAAAGTCTGCCGAAAGAAGCGGGCATGTCCTTGTTTGCCCTTGAAAATCTGGGGCCCGGAACCGTGTATTTCGGACTCACCTTTATCATGATATTTTCCGCCATCCAGATAGCCGGGGACCGTGCCACTTCTCTGATGGTGCGGCTGCATGCGTCCCCCATGAGGGCGGTGGATTTTATCGAAGGCTATATGATACCTCTTTTTATTCTGGGAATTCTGCAGATGTGCATTACCTATGCTGCGGCTGTTATTCTGGGAATTATTCTGAAAACGCCCTTAAAACCGGCGGCGGTGGCGGGCAGTATGTTGCGTATTTTGCCATCCATTTTGTTGTTTGCTTCCCTGGGACTTCTGATTGGCAGCATTTTCAATGAAAAAGCGGCTCCGGGGATCTGTTCGGTGCTGGTAACCGTTACCGGCATGCTGGGTGGAATCTGGATGCCGGTGGATACGCTGGGCGGAAAAATTCTTGCGGTAAGCAAGGCGCTGCCGTTTTATTATGGAGTAAAAGCTGCAAGGACAATGGATGCAAAAGCCTTGATAATCACGATAATTGTAGCGGTGTTTGCGGTTTTGGCTTCGGTTTTCGTGCTTCGGAAAGTTTGGAAAAAAAGTTGTTGACAGAAAAAATATGCGGTGCTATACTCTCTCCATAGCAAAGGTGCTACGAAAAATCGTAGTGCCTTTTTTGTTTTGCAAAACAAACCTTTTAATCAAAACAACTTTGAGGAGGAATGATTATGACAGAGGAAATTATGAGTGCAATCACCAACGAAGTATACGGTGTCTGGTTCCTCATTGGCGCAGCCTTCGTGTTCTGGATGCAGGCTGGCTTTGCAATGGTGGAGACCGGATTTACCAGAGCGAAGAACGCCGGTAATATCCTGATGAAGAACCTGATGGACTTCTGTATCGGTACGGTGATGTTTATTTTAATTGGTTTCGGGCTTTTCTTGGGAGAAGACCTTTTAGGTATTATTGGTAAGCCCGGGTTTGACATTTTTACGGATTATGCCCATTTTGACTGGTCCAACTTCGTATTCAACTTAGTATTCTGTGCCACTACCGCAACAATTGTTTCCGGTTCCATGGCTGAAAGAACCAGATTTTTATCCTATTGTGTATATTCCGCTATTATTTCTGCAGTTATTTATCCCATTGAAGCACACTGGACATGGGGCGGTGGCTTCTTAGCACAGATGGGATTCCACGATTTTGCAGGTTCCAACTGTATCCACATGGTTGGCGGTATCTGTGCTTTAATCGGTGCCGCAATGGTTGGTCCCCGTATCGGTAAATTCGTAAAAGATAAGAGCGGCAAAATTACAAAAGTAAATGCATTCCCCGGACATAACCTCCCGATTGGATGTCTTGGTGTATTTATTCTCTGGCTTGGCTGGTATGGCTTCAACGGCGCCGCAGCTACTTCCATTGAAGAAATGGGTTCCGTTTTCGTAGCAACTACCATTGCTCCTTCCGTTGCAACTGTTGTTGCCATGATTTTTACCTGGGTTAAATACGGTAAGCCCGATGTTTCCATGTGTCTGAACGCATCCCTGGCAGGTCTGGTTGCCATTACCGCTCCCTGCGATGTCTGCGATGCACTCGGCGCAACCATTATCGGTCTTGTTTCCGGTCTCTTAGTTGTATTTGGTGTATGGCTTTTAGATTATAAATTAAGAATTGATGACCCTGTTGGTGCAGTTGCCGTTCACTTTATGAATGGTATCTGGGGTACCATTGCAGTAGGTCTGTTCGCAACCGACAGCGCTCCCGCATTTGCAAGAGCAATCAGCGGTGGTGCAAACCAGATTGCCGGCAAAGGTCTTTTCTACGGCGGCGGCTTCAGGCAGTTAGGAATCCAGTTATTCGGTATGCTTTGTACCGCAGCATGGACGGCAGTTACCATTACCATTGCCTTCCTTGTAATTAAGAAGATTTTCGGCTTACGTGTTTCCGAAGAAGAGGAAATTACAGGTCTGGATGTAACCGAACATGGTCTTCCTTCTGCATATGCAGGCTTCAGCATTATGGATATTTCCAACACCATGACCATGGATGTAAACGAGAATACCGATCTTGGTGTTTCCGATTACGAAAAAGCATCAGAGTTCCAGAAGAATGCAGCCGTTAAGGTTGCCGAGGCTCCCAACATGACTATGGCAGACGGTATTTATAAGGTAGTTATTATTGCAAAACTGGCGAAGTTTGAGAACCTGAAGAAAGCTCTGAACGACCTCGGTGTAACCGGTATGACCATGACGCAGGTTATGGGTTGTGGTATTCAGAAGGGTGCCGGCGAGATGTATCGTGGTGTTGAAATGGATGCCACCCTGCTCCCTAAGGTGAAAGTAGAAGTTGTAGTCAGCAAGATTCCTGTATCCGAAGTTGTGGAAGCTGCCAAGAAGGCTCTTTACACCGGTCATATCGGTGACGGTAAGATTTTCGTTTACAATGTAGATAAGGTTGTAAAGGTTCGTACCGGCGAAGAAGATTATGCAGCTCTGCAGGATGTAGAATAACCGTAATACAGATGCCGTGAAAAGCGGCAAAAAACAGCAAAAGTTTGTGTGTACATAACCATAATAAAAAGACTGTATGTCCATCGGGCATACAGTCTTTTTAAACTTACATAGAAATCCATCCGAAGGCATTTGCGATGGAGCTGATCAAGATGATCACCGCAAAAATCGGGCAGAGGTACTGAATCATGATGTAGAAAACTTTCTTTCTGCGGAAAGAGCTTTCGCCGTGCAGTACCTCTTCCTCAATGCGTTTGACACCGATTACCCTGGAAACCAACAGGCAGATAGCGATGGCGGCAATGGGCATCATAACGGAGTTTGTCAGGAAATCAAAGAAATCCAGAAACTGCATGCCGAGAATTTTCACATTGGCGAGCGGTCCGTAGCCCAGGGAAGAAAGGCTTCCCAGAAGCAGCATGATCACACCGACCAAAACGGTTGCTTTTTTTCTGCCCCAGCCCAGTTCGTCCTCAAAGGTAGAAACGGCGCTTTCCGTCAAAGCAATGGAGCTGGTAACGGCGGCAAAAAGCACCAGAAGAAAGAATAAAATACCGATAACGGTGCCGAGGCCCATGCTGTCAAATACCTTGGGAATGGTAATGAACATCAGGGAGGGACCTGCCTGCAGGGTATCCGGGTCGCCGCCGGAGAAGGAAAATACGGCGGGAATAATCATAAGACCTGCCATAATGGCAATCGCCGTGTCGAAAACTTCCACGTTCCGGGTGGAGTCTTCAATGGATATGTCCCTTTTCATATAGGAACCGAATGTAATCAGAATACCCATGGCAATGGACAGGGAATAGAACATCTGACCCATGGCCGCCACAACGGTCATCCAGGAAAAATTTTTTATATTGGGAATAAGGAAATACTCCACACCCTTTAAGGCACCCGGACGGGAAACGGAGTAAATCGCGATAATCACGGAAAGAACGACCAGAACCGGCATCATGAATTTCGACACACGTTCAATACCGTTACGCACACCGGCATAAATAATGCCGAGGGTAAACAGGGCAAACACAATAAAACAGATTTCCGTGGAAAGTCCGTCCGTGATAAAGGAAGAAAAATAACCGTCTGTTGCCAGCAGGCTGCCGTTTCCTCTGATATATTCCACGAGGTATTTGATAACCCAGCCGCCGATAACGGAGTAATACGGAACAATCAGAATAGGAATAATGGCATTGAACCAGCCGCCGAAGGAAAGCCAGCGGGATTTTCCGAAGGAAGAAAAAGCGCCGACGGGACTTTTCCCGGTCATACGACCGATGGAGGTTTCCGCAATAATCATACTGTAGCCGAAGGTCAGCGCCAGTAAAATATAAATAATGAGAAAGATGCCGCCGCCGTATTTAGCAGCCAGATAAGGGAAACGCCAGATGTTGCCAAGACCTACCGAAGCGCCTGCGGCAGACAGTACAAAACCTATCTTTCCGGAAAAGGAACTTCTTTTTTTATCCTGTGTATTCATAAAAATCTCCTTTTTTTCACATTATTTTGCAAAACAGTGTTTCAAGTATAGCATAAAACATCAAGAATGGGAATATTACAGTTTATTTTTTGTTTATAATTTCTTTATAATTATATTAGCACTCACCTCTTGACAGTGCTAATAATAAGTGTTATAGTACACGTAGAACAAAGGAAGAGAGAAATGTTCCGGAGTTCCTAAATGAAAATGTAAACAAATGGAACGAAGGTTTCCATTTTCTGCACGACCAAGGTTGTGCGGTCATAGAAGGAGGAAGGACTTATGATGATGCCCAGTGTATTTGGTAGAGATATTTTTGATGACTTTATGGATGGTTTTGCATTCCCCGATGTAAGCAAGGAGTTGTATGGCAAACATGCAAAACAGATTATGAAGACCGATGTTAAGGAGTTGGATAACGGTTACGAAATCATGGTTGACCTGCCCGGCTTCAAGAAAGATGAAGTTAATGTTGAGCTGGAAAACGGTTATCTGACCATTTCCGCTTCCAAGGGTCTTGACAAGGATGAAGAGGATAAGAAAGGCAAATACATCCGTCAGGAACGTTATGCAGGCGCAATGAGCAGAAGCTTTTACGTTGGTGATGACATTACCGAGAATGACATTCATGCGAAATTTGAAAATGGTGTATTACGGCTGGATGTTCCCAAGAAGGAAGCAAAAGCAGTGGAAACCAAGAAGCATGTCGCTATTGAAGGCTAAACGAAAAGCTGCCCCGGGACAAACTCCGGGGCATTTTTTCTATCATCAGATTGCAGGGAATGTTGGGCGTCATTAATGCCCGGCATTCTATGACCTCGTATCATTAAACATATTAATTATCATAAGAAGGGAGGGATAGAGGACATGGCACAGAAAAGAGACTATTATGAGGTTTTGGGCGTGAATAAATCGGCGACGGATGCGGAAATCAAGAAGGCATACCGGAAGCTGGCAAAGAAATATCACCCCGACATGAATAAGGACAACCCCAAAGCAGAGGATCTTTTTAAGGAAGTTACCGAAGCGTATGAGGTATTGAGCGATAAAGAGAAACGTAAGCTGTACGACCAGTTCGGTCACGCAGCCTTTGACGAAGGCGCCGGTCAGGGCGGTGCATACGGCGCCGGTGGTCAGGGATTTGGCAGCGGTGCCGGTGGTTTCGGCGGGTTCGGTGGATTTGGCGGACAGGGATTCCGTGGCGGTTTCAGCGGCGGAGGCGGCTTTGGCAACAGTGGTTTTGGTGGCTTTGGCAGTGGCAACTTCGGCGGCGGAGGCGGTGGCAGCTTCCATTTTAACGGAAATTCCGGCGACGGGTATCAGGAATATTATTATACCGGTGACAATCTGGATGACATTTTTGACGGTTTCTTCGGCGGCAGCAGAAAAGGCCGCAGCCGTTCCAAAGATGGCGAAGATGTGCTTGCTAAGGTAGAGGTAAGCTTTGAAGAAGCCGCACTCGGTGCGGACAAGGTTATCCGATTCCGTGCTCCGGACGGCAGCGAGCAGTCTCTGCAGGTACACATTCCCGCGGGCATCGACTCCGGTCAGAAAATCCGCCTGAAGGGCAAGGGTATGCCCGGACAAAACGGCGGTGGAGCCGGCAGCCTGCTACTGGAAGTTACGGTTCAGAGCAAACCCGGTTTTGAACGGAAGGGCATGGACATTTACACCACCGTGGAAATTCCTTTTGAAACCGCAGTTCTCGGCGGCGAGACGATAGTTCCCACCCTGGGTGGCAGGGTGAGCTGCAAAATTAAGGAAGGAACCCAGTCCGGCACCAAGATACGTCTGAAGGGCAAAGGCATTGTTTCCATGAAGAATCCTTCCCAGAAGGGCGATGAGTACGCAGTTATCCAGATCCGCGTTCCTAAGAATTTAAGTGCGGATGCCAAACAGAAGCTGCAGGAGTATGCAAAGGCAGTATAAAGGAAATAATCCCGGCTTTATAAAGTTTTAAGTTGAAAAGAACCTTCTTTCATTATAAGATAGAGATACAGTCGTTATTATCTTATAGTGAAAGAAGGTTTTTTTATGAAATTTAAGGACATGCCTTACAAGAGAGTGGACTTTGATAAAGTTGCGGAAGATATGAAAGCCCTGATGACAGAGCTGGATGCGGCAAAGAGCGGCGAAGAGCAGTTTGCTGTCCACAAGAAATTTTATGCACTTTATGACACAGTAGAAACCAACATTACCATCGCACATATCCGCCATGATGTGGATACCACGGATGAATTTTACAGCGCAGAGCAGGATTTTTATGACGAGAAGATGCCCGAACTGGAAAATCTGGTGGTAGCATACAAGAAAAAACTCTATGAATCTCCCTACAAGGATTATCTGGTTGAGAAAATCGGTCCCGTGGCCTTTAAGAACATTGAACTTTCCTTAAAGTCTTTCGATGCCAAGCTTATTCCCCTGATGCAGGAAGAAAATGCGCTGGTAACCGAGTATGCGAAGCTGATCGCTTCCGCAAAAATTGACTGGGAGGGCGAAGAATTAAACCTTTCCTTACTCCGTCCCTACACCATCAGCCCTGACAGACAAATCCGTCAGAAAGCATGGGACAAGATGTCAGATTTCTTTGAAGCAAATGCAGATAAGCTGGATGAAATTTATGACAAGCTTGTCAAGAACAGAGATGCGCAGGCAAAGGCGCTGGGTTACGACAACTATGTTACCTTAGGCTATTACCGTATGCAGCGCAACTGCTACGGCAAGGATGAGGTGGAGAATTTCCGTAAGCAGATTAAGAAGGATTTTGTGCCTTTTGCAGAAAAACTGCATGACAGAAGAAGACAGAGACTGGGTCTGGAAAAGCTTTCCTACATTGACGAAGGTGTTTATTTTAAGGAAGGAAATCCCAAGCCCATCGGCACTCCCGAAGATATTTTGAAGAACGGACAGAAGATGTACGCAGAGCTTTCTCCCGAAACAAAGGAATTCTTTGACTTCATGATGGAGAACGAGCTTTTCGATGTTCTCGGCAGAAAGACCAAAAGAGCGGGCGGCTATATGACCTACCTGCCCGACTACAATTCTCCGTTTATTTTTGCGAACTTTAACGGTACAGAAGGTGACGTTGATGTCATAACTCATGAATGCGGGCATGCGTTCCAGGGATTTTTATCCGGCAAAGACCCTATTCAGGAGCATCGCGACATTACCATGGAAACAGCGGAAACACACTCCATGTCCATGGAATTTTTCACCGGTGACTGGATGGAGCTGTTCTTCGGTGACAGAGCGGATGATTACAGAGAAATGCATTTAGAGGATGCTGTGGCATTTATCCCTTACGGCTGTATGGTAGATGAATTCCAGCATATCGTATACGAAAATCCCGAAATGACTCCGGCGGAAAGACATGCCGCATGGAAGAAATTACAGCAGGAATACAAGCCTCACTGGGATTTCGGCGATGCAAAATTCTTCTCCAAGGGCGGTTTCTGGCAGAAACAGCAACACATTTACATGTCTCCGTTCTACTATATCGATTACTGTATCGCACAGACGGACGCTCTGCAGTACAAGGCAAAAATGGACGAAGACTTCAAGTCCGCGTGGGACAGCTACTTAAAACTCTGCCATCTGTCCGCAAGCGATTTCTTCACTAGCATGGTAGAAGAGGTCGGACTGGTGAGCCCGTTCAAGGACGGTTGTATCAAAGATGTTGTTGCTAAGCTGGAGAAAAAATTAGGACTCTAAGAGATTCGATAATCCCGGTTGGCAAAAGCCCTGGGATTAAGCAAAAGATGTGGGATTATAAAGGGAAGGAGGAGCATGGAAAATGCAGATATACGCAGACAATGCGGCAACCACAAAAATGAGCGAAACGGCTCTTAACGCCATGCTCCCCTTTTTACGGGAATATTACGGCAATCCTTCCAGTCTTCACGCAGTGGGACAAAGGGCGGCAGATGCGCTGGACAGTTCCCGCAATGCGATAGCCGGATGCTTAGGCTGCTCCCCCAAGGAGATTTATTTCACCTCCGGAGGCAGTGAAGCGGACAATCAGGCAATCCTGTCGGCAGCCAGACTTGGCGAAAAGGCAGGAAAAAAGCACATTATTTCCACGGCATTTGAGCACCATGCCGTACTGCATACTTTGAAAAAGTTAGAGGCGCAGGGGTTTACGGTGGAGCTTTTACCTGTGGGAGAACAGGGAAATATTACACCCGGGAAGGTGCGGGATGCTATCCGTGACGATACCTGTCTGGTGACGGTTATGTATGCAAACAATGAAGTAGGCTCCATTCTTCCCATCGGGGAGATTGGGGCTGTTTGTCGTGAAAGGGGTATTTTATTCCACACGGACGCCGTGCAGGCAGTGGGACATCTGCCCATATCGGTTACGGAGCAGAATATCGATATGCTTTCTTTATCCGCCCACAAGTTTCACGGACCCAAGGGTGTAGGCGCTCTTTATGTGAAAAAGGGCATTCTGCTGACAAATCTGATCGAAGGCGGCGCCCAGGAAAGAGGCAGGCGCGCCGGTACGGAAAATGTTCCCGCCATTGTGGGCATGGCGGCAGCTCTTAAGGAATGTTCGGCACACCTGGAAGAAATAAGCAGCCGGGTACAGGCTATGCGGGATACGCTGATTGCGGGTCTGTCACAAATTCCTCACTCCACTTTGAACGGTGACAGCAGGCACAGGCTGCCCGGAAACGTGAATTTCAGCTTCGAAGGGGTGGACGGAGAAACTTTGCTGGTATTGCTGGACTCCAAGGGCATTTGTGCCTCGGCAGGTTCCGCCTGCACTTCCGGTTCCTTAGATCCCAGCCATGTGCTGCTGGCGTTGGGCAGACCACGGGAGATTGCAAACAGCGCCCTGCGCCTGACATTAAGCGATTATAATACAGAAGAGGAAGTTGCTTCTATTATAAAAGAGGTTACGGCTGCGGTAGAATGTCTGCGAGACCGTTCTCCCTCCTGGAAAGCAAAGCTCCGGGGTACAGAAAAATTTATACTTCCCTGAAACGTGCATCCTTTTTACTGTTCTGCCACACTAAAGTGCAGAATCTGAGGATGCACTTTTTCTTTGCCCCTCATATAATAAGAGCGTAGTTTGAAAATAATCTTATGGAGGGAAAAAATTGAAAGCAAGAGATGTTTATTTTAAGACAATGAAATTTGTGTGGCTTAAGCTCGCACTTGGCGCAGCAGTTATTCTTTTTTCTATCATACTGCTGGCTATCTGTTTAGGACTCGGCAGCCTCGGTCAGGGAGGCGGCATGGTTATCGGTTTCTGGATCTGGCTCATTATGGTGGCAGCGGTAAGCGGTATCGTCAATCACTATGTCGGCTATATGATTAAAGCAGGACATGTGGCAATGGTAACCACCGCTGTTACAACAGGTCAGGTACCCGATAACCAGTTTGAGGTTGCGAAGAACATGGTAAAAGAGAGATTTGCCACAGCAAACGTTTACTTTGTAGTAGACAGACTGGTATCCGGCGCGGTCAGCCAGCTGCAGAAGGGTTTACAGAAGTTAGATAATCTGCTTGGCGGTATTCCCGGGGTCAGCGCCATTTTATCTTTTGCCCAGATGTTCGTACAGATTGCACTGGGATATGTTGACGAATGCTGCCTGGGCTACACCTTCTTACATAAAGACCAGTCCGCATGTAAGAGCGCAGCAGACGGTGTTGTTATCTACTTCCAGAACTGGAAGAAGCTCTTAAAGGATGCCGCAATCACAACTTTAATCGTTATGGGTATCACCCTTGTGACATGGGCGCTTCCGTTCTTCCTTTTCCTTGGCATTTTAGCAGCCTTCGGCGTACAGAATGCATGGATTTTCGCTTTTATCATCGGTATCATGTTTGCAGCCGTGTTCAAGAGCGCATTCATCGACAGCTACATGATGGTAAAGATGATGGTTTCCTACATGGAAGTAGCACCCACCACCCAGATTACCTTCGATTTATATGATAAACTCTGCAAACTGTCCGGAAAGTTCAAGAAGCTTTTCAACAAGGGTCAGGAAGAACAGCAGCAGTATTACGCATATCAGGGCGGCAACTACCAGACACCGCAGATGTAAGAAGCAGGCAGATGCAAGGGGCACTGCAGACAGAAACAGCAAGACCACTGGCAGATGCTTCTGCATGTGATACGAGGGGATAAAAATAGACGGTTTATAACAAAAAAGCTTGAAAACATTTGTTTTCAAGCTTTTTCTATCGATGCGACAGGATTTGAACCTGCGACCTCTACGTCCCGAACGTAGCGCTCTACCAAGCTGAGCCACGCATCGCTTTATGTCGAACATTAAAATAATACACTAAGACGGTGAAAGTGTCAATAGAAATTTACCATTCCCGGAAAAAAGAAACCAGTTTCTGCCAGCTTTCTTCGCGGGCTTTTTTACATTCTTCCGGATATTTGGCTTCCATGGTCATGAATCTGGCAAGTATTTTATACATATCTTCTTCTTTTTTTCCGTTCACCGCCATGGCGCCGGAAGGAACTGCCAGATAATGGCTTGCTTTTTCATAGATAACACATTCATGACGGTACGGGAATTGTTTTTCCTCCAATACCTTCATGATGCGGGGAAAGGCAATGTCGGAAGGCCAGGTGTCATCATAAGCCGGAGCAAGCAAAAGGACGTCGCCCTTGATGTTTTCCACCTTTATGCGGCTGGCATCGGTGCGGTCGGAAAAGCATTCATTATAATAGAAGCGGTTCATGGCTTTGGAGCCGTAACGAGGGTCTTTTTTCCAGGCGCGCAGCGTTTTTCCTATATGGGACAGGGCTTCCGCCGGTTCGTAGGGTACATCCTCTCCATGAAAGGAGAAATAAGATTTGTGCTGGCGGAAAATCATGTTTTTACAGCCTTCCACTACGAAATCAAAACCGCAAACGGAAACCACGCAGGAAATATCGGGCAGATAGGAAGCGCAAAGCAGAACGTAGGCAGCGCCCAGGGAAAGTCCTGTCATACCGATTTTCGCAATAGGCACCGGGCATTTGTTTTTCAGGAAATCCACTGCTTTTTCTGCATAATCAATGGGAATGCTGACAGTATGCGGGGACAGGGGTTTCCATAAATAGTAGCCCAAAGACAGCACATGAAAGCCTTCTTTCCATAGAGCTTCGGCACGTTTTTCCACAAACTCCCGTTTTTCACCGCTGCCGCCAACTAGTATAATTGCCTTGTCGGTAGGCACTTTGCTTTCATAAAAGGTTCCTAAAAATCCTTCTTTTTCTAAGGTACAAAGGTACCTTGTGCTTTCAGACATTGTGATTTCAGGCGTTTCGTTTTCGTGCATTTGTGTTTCCTCCCGGTATCGGTTGCTTTCCATATGACAGTACGTCAGCAGGCGATTTCCATATGACGGCAGCAGTTGCTTTCCATATGGCGTCAGCAGTTGCTTTCCATATGATGGCAGCAGGTAAATTCCAGCTTACTTTGCCATAAAAATGTTAGCACAGGCTAACCGATGTGTCAACACGGGAAAAGGCGCACTCTTACGTGCCGAGGAGGGAAAGCGCAAATGGCACGTAAGGAAAACGATTAACAAACGTGCCACAGAGGAAAATGGCAAATGGCACGTAAGGAAAACGATTAACAAACGTGCCACAGAGGAAAAATGGCAAATGGCACGTAAGGAAAACGATTAACAAACGTGCCACAGAGGAAAAATGGCAAATGGCACGTAAAAGCAACCATTTTCCAACGTGCCACAGAGGAAAAATGGCAAATGGCACGTAAAAGCAACCATTTTCCAACGTGCCGCAGAGAGAAAAATGGCAAATGGCACGTAAAAGTAACCATTTTCCAACGTGCCACAGAGAAAAAATGGCAAATGGCACGTAAAAGCAACCATTTTCCAACGTGCCATAGAAGGAAAATGGTTAATGGCACGTATTTTCATTTTTCTTCTTACTTGCCTGAAAGAAAGCCGTGTAGTATGATAAACGCAGGATTAGCAGTAGTTTATAATCGAAAATTCACAATATACAGGAGAAAAATATGTATAACACAATAGTAACTTTGAAAAAGGGCGAGGGCCGCACCCTGAAGGCAGGCGGCGCCTGGGTTTATGATAATGAAATTGACAGCATTATGGGCAGCTTTGAAAACGGAGATATTGTGACCGTTCATGATTTTGACGGTTACTTTTTAGGATATGGTTTTATTAATACCAAATCCAAAATTACCGTGCGCATTCTGTCCCGGAAAAAAGATACGGTAATAGACGACGCCTTTTTGGAAGAAAGAGTGCAGGCGGCGTGGGATTACCGAAAGCAGGTCATTGATACCGGAAGCTGCCGCCTGATTTTCGGAGAGGCGGATTTCCTGCCGGGTATTGTGGTGGACAAGTTCGCAGATGTTCTGGTAGTGGAGTCTCTAGCGCTGGGAATTGATAAATTAAAACAGCAGATTTTGGACGCTGTAAAGAGAGTACTGGCAAAAGACGGCATTACAGTTCGCGGCATTTACGAGCGCAGCGATGCCAAGGTGCGGGAGCAGGAAGGCATGGAGCGTTACAAGGGCTTTATCGGAGAGCCGTTTGATACCCGCGTGGAAATTGTGGAAAACGGCGTCAAATATATTGTAGATGTGGAAGACGGTCAGAAAACGGGATTTTTCCTGGATCAGAAAAAGAACCGTGCCGCTATGCACAGTGTTTGCAAGGGAAAACGTGTACTGGACTGCTTTACCCATACCGGTTCCTTTGCCCTGAATGCCGGTATTGCGGGAGCAACGGAGGTTATCGGCGTGGATGCTTCCGAGCTTGGCGTGGAGCAGGCAAGAGAAAATGCCCGTCTGAACGGTCTGGAGGACAAAGTCAGCTTCGTCTGTGCGGATGTGTTTGATTTTCTGCCGGCACTGGAAGAAAAGGGCGAGAAATTTGATGTGGTTATTCTGGACCCGCCCGCCTTTACCAAGTCCCGTAATTCCATTAAAAATGCAGTGAAGGGCTACCGGGAAATCAATGTCCGGGGCATGAAGCTGGTAAAAGACGGCGGTTTTCTTGCCACCTGTTCCTGCTCCCATTTTATGGACCCTGAACTGTTCCACAAGACGATTATGGAAGCAGCGCGCGGCGCTCACAAGAGATTGCGTCAGGTGGAATTCCGCACACAGGCACCTGACCATCCCATTCTCTGGGCAGCGGACTCTTCCTATTATTTAAAGTTCTACATTTTCCAGGTTGTGGATGAGAAATAGGTGCTTGTCAAGTGACTAAAGTCCGTGGAGTCAGCATCCGGGAAGTTAAAAACCAAGATACGAATTTATCTGGAAACCGCCAGGTTACGGAAGGGCAAGGGTATTATTTATGAAAGTTGCAGTGGCAATAGACTCTTTCAAGGGAAGCTTAAGCTCCATGGAGGCAGGTACGGCGATTGCCGAAGGAATACACCGAGTAAACAGTGACATTGACGTGCAGGTTCGGCCTTTGGCGGATGGCGGCGAGGGAACTGTTGAGGCATTGACAGCCGGAATGAACGGAAAAACAGAGCATGTCAGTGTGACAGGTCCCTTGGGAAATACGGTGGAAGCATCTTACGGCATAATTGCGGAAACCAAAACGGCAATTATAGAAATGGCAGCGGCAGCCGGCATTACACTGCTTGCGGAAAAGGACAGAAATCCCCTTTATACCACTACATATGGAGTGGGTGAGCTGATATGGGATGCCATTAAAAAAGGATGCCGGAATTTTATTGTCGGTATAGGCGGCAGTGCAACAAATGACGGTGGTGTCGGAATGTTGCAGGCTTTGGGCTATGGCTTTCTGGATGCAGATGGAAATCAGGTTCCTTACGGAGCAAAAGGACTGGCACTGGTAGAAAAAATTACAGATGACCGGATGGTACCGGAACTGAAGGAATGTCATTTCAAGGTTGCGTGCGATGTGGCAAATCCTCTGTGCGGGGAGCAGGGCTGCAGCGCCGTTTTCGGTCCGCAGAAGGGAGCAACGCCGTCCATGATTGCGAAAATGGATGAATGGCTTGCCCGCTATGCCGGACTTACAAAGGACAAATATCCCGAGTCTGATAAGAACAAGGCGGGAACCGGAGCTGCGGGGGGTCTTGGCTTTGCCTTCTTGTCCTATACCGATGCGGTATTGGAGTCGGGCGTAAAAATTGTTTTAGAGGAAACAAAGTTAGAGGAATATATAAAGAATGCGGACATTGTCATAACCGGTGAAGGCAGACTGGACGGGCAGACCGTCATGGGAAAAGCTCCCATCGGAGTTGCCGGTATGGCAAAGAAATACGGAAAAAGAGTGCTGGCTTTCAGCGGATGCGTCACAGAAGACGCCGTTTTATGCAATCAACACGGAATAGATGCCTTTTTCCCCATATTGCGTTCGGTCACCACGCTGGAAGAAGCAATGTCACCGGAAAAGGCAAGGGAAAATCTGGCGGCAACCGTGGAGCAGGTGTTCCGGCTGATAGCATGCCTGTAGGATGATAAATAAAATAAAAGAACAGAGGGGAAAACAATGAAAAAGAAAACATTAGCAGTCATTTTATCACTTTCTATGGCAGCTGCATTGGCGGCATGCGGAAAAAGTACTTTGCAGGCGAGGAGCAGTCAGCCGGAAACAAAAAGGGCGCAGGAAACGCCAGAACCGGAACCCTTGCAGCAATTGCTGGCACCGGATATTGTCTACACGAATATGGATGGGGAGGTACTGGAACTCTCTTGGAATGAAGTAGCCGGTGCAGACGGATACACTTTTTTATTTCAGGATGAAGAGAAAGATCTGCAGAATGGAAAATTCACCATAACCGGTGTGCCACAGGGAATAACTCTTGATTTTCAGATTATGACAAAGGGTGATGGGGTAAGTACAACGGATTCCGTGTGGGGTACATATACCTATACGACTCCTTCTTATTCCTATACAGAGGACGTCGACTTTGCATCTGCTACATGTTTAAGCTCTTCGCAGCTTTTGGAATGGGCATCGGCAAACGGTTATACTTTTGAAACCAGTAATGCAAATGGCTGGTACGTTGTGGATGTGAGTAGAGAAGACAGTGTCAATGCTGGAACCTGGAACAAAATTAAGCGTATCGGATCTGCAGCTTGGGATGGATTTACAGACGGAATAGATGAAACGGTGGACAGTTATACAGATATCGATAGCTTGGTCAACCAATATGCCGTATCCGGTAGCATTAAGGATACTTTGAACGATATTAATGAAGAGGCGCAGAACAACGGAAAGCTGAATGCAATCAGACAGGCCTTGAAAAGTGCGTTCATGGATGCCAATATCCATTATATTTATTATTATAAAGAAGGAGAGGAAAACAGAGCGGCAAAATTTGAAACAGTATTCATGATTAAGAAAAACCATGAAAGTTTTAAGAACGATATGGAAAAAGATCGCTCTCTTGATGATTCCGGAAGAACTGTTGAATACAACGAAATGCTTCAAAAATATTATTATTTTGTTATTCAGGAAACAGACATCAACGGCATAGACTTCTGGCAGGCTGTAGTCTATACCGAATAGAAAATAAGAATAACAGTCACCCCGGAGGGAATTCGTAAAGATGACGTTTCTTTACCAAAATTCCTCCGGGGTATTTTTTTGCTAAAAATGGATTGACAAAGTGGTCTAATCATTGTAGACTAAAATCAAGAAATGGTTTACTGACATTAGACCAAAGGAGAAAACACATGGACGAACTGAAATTAGGAGTTGTAGAAGGAAAATTTGCAGATATTATCTGGGAGAATGAACCCCTGTCATCCGGTGCGCTTGTGAAGCTGTGCGAGCAGAAGCTGGAATGGAAAAAGTCCACCACCTATACCATGCTGAAAAGACTGTGCGAGCGCGGTATCTTTCAAAATGAAAACGGTGTGGTTACGGCTCTTATGAGTAAGGAAGAATTCGGTGCGGCCCAGAGCGAGAAAATCATAGAGGATAATTTTGACGGTTCCCTGCCCGCTTTTATCGCAGCATTTGCCTCACGCAAGAAGCTGTCTAAAAAGGATGTCGAGGAAATCCAGAAGATGATTGATAAAATGAAGGAAGATTAGTGTGAGAAAATTTTTTCACAAGTTATGAAAGAAATGAGGGACGTGAGATGGAAAATGTCTTTTTGCAGATATTGAACAACGCCATTACCGTAAGCATACTAATTCTTGTCATTATGCTGGTCCGTGTTTTATGCAGGAAAATGCCGAAATGGATAACCTGTCTTTTGTGGATTTTAGTGGCGGCGAAGCTGATGATGCCGTTTTCCGTGGAAAGCGTATTCAGCCTGGTGCCCACGAGCGAACCCATCCCCGCCGGTATTGCCATGGAAAGCAATCCTCACATCAGCTCCGGCATAGAGAACGTGGACAACCTGATTAACCCGGCGCTGCAGCAGCATTTTACCCCTGACAAAACGGCAAGCGCAAATCCGCTTCAGGTGTGGATGTATGTGGGTACGGTTGTCTGGTTAGCCGGAACGGCGGCGCTGTTTCTGTATGCACTGGCAGCCTATGTTGCGGTAAAATGGAAGGTGAGGGTGTCGGTAAGGGTTGAAAAAAACATATATGAGTGTGACGACATTGCGGACCCGTTTATTCTGGGCATCATTCGTCCACGAATTTATCTGCCGTCCGGGCTTGACGAGGAAACGAAAAAATATGTCCTCAAACATGAAACGGCGCACCTCGGCAGAAAAGATTACCTGTGGAAGCCGCTTGGTTTTCTGATTTTATCCTTATACTGGTTCCAGCCGCTTTGCTGGGCAGCCTATATTCTGATGTGCGGGGATATCGAATATGCCTGTGATGAAAAAGTTATCAAGAAAGAAACGGAAGGTGCAAGGGCGGACTATTGCAAGGCATTATTGGCATGCAGCGTGCCGAGGAAAATGCTTGCGGCATGTCCGGTTGCCTTTGGAGAAAACGGAGTGAAAGGGAGGGTGAAGAACATGATGAATTACAAAAAACCGACATTTTGGATTTCAAGCATTTCCATTGTAATAGTTGTCATTGTGGCGGTGTGCTTTGCGACCAGCCCCAAGGGGAAGGAAGCTGACAACGAAAAAACAGCATCTGCCGCCAACAGCGAAATGGAAACAGACAGCGCCGGAGCAAATCCGGGCGGAACGCAGAGGGACGCTTTAGGGGAAGTCACTTCGGAAAGAATTACCAGAGAACAGGAGGCTTTAGCCAGGAATCTTGCGAATACGGAACAGGGGAATATTATTCCGGTAAGAGATGACGGACAGGACAGCGCGGAGCTGGTATGGTATGACACCTTTGATTTTGAAGGACTTGACATCCAACCGCGTTGGTATGACTTTGACGGGTATATGCTGTATTATGCGTATGATATCATGAATAACGAGGATGCTTCTGTGGTGACAGTGGATGTGAAAGACGCCACGAGTGAGGATTTCAGCCAGGTTTATTATAAATCCAGTGAGAATACAACGGAGGAAGGGTCCCGTATTTCGATGTGGGTTATGATTTATCTGGGAGAATACCGTGATTTTTGCGAAGTGACAGTAGGCGCCAAAGGGGATGACAAAGAGTACCGGCTGATACTTCCGAGAAATCTTGATGTGAATGAACAAGGTATGGTAGAAAAGGTGGAAAAGCTGAAAGGCAGGCAGCACCTCAATAGCAATAAATAAAAAAGTTATAATAAAAAATGTAGGAGAGTTTGACAAAATCATTTGTTGTGTTATAATTTGTGTAGGCAAAAAAGTTATAATAAGTCCGTAAGGGCAACAGGAAAAGCCAGCGTGTGCAAGACGCTGGCTTTTCTATTCCGTTTTTGCAAGGTGGCTTAGACCTTAGGCTGGTTGCCATTATTCATCCCTGTCCAGCCATTTGCATATGTAGTAGGCAACTACACTTGCCATGACAGAGATAATAAAAGTTATAATAATTTCCGTAAGTCAACCCTCCTTCCCGTGCCGGTATAGGAGTGGCAACATTATGATTTTATCACAATAACAAAAATAAATCGACAAGAAAATATTTTTTCGATAAAATATTACATTCTAAAAATAAATATGGGAAGGAAAAAGCAAGTCAGCAGACCAATTTGAGTCAGCTGGCTTTTTTTACACCCAATTTACAGCTTTGTGATTTTGGATTTTACGGCGCCGTCTTAGAATTAGCATCGAAAAAGGTCTTACGGCGTGCGGCAGAAAAGAAAGCCGCAGCAAAAAGAAGGACCGGAATACGGAAGGAAGAAAAAGATGGACGTAACAGGAATGCTTCCGGTAGAAAGACCGTACCGGGGCAAAATCAGCATAAGCAGAGAACATATCCGCAGAAAACATCTGGTGAAGAAAAGAATGGTATTTGCCTTAAAAGGCATTTGTTTAATAGTGCTGCTGTTTGCCGCACTGTTTCCTGTTTACTGGCTGGTACTGATGGCAATCCGGCCTACGGTGGAGACAAGCATGGGTGCAGGGCTTATCCCTCATCAGGTTACCGGAGAGCATTTTACAGAGCTGTTTGTGGGAAAAGGCTTTGGCACGGCTCTGAAAAACAGTCTGATTAATGCGGTGAGTGCACTGGTTATGTCCCTCGTTCTGGGACTGACCACTGCCTACATCATATCCCGGAAACGCTTCCGGTTCGGCATGAAAAAGCCTCTTACCTACTGGGTGCTGCTGGTGAGAGTTCTTCCGCCGGTAGCCTTTGTTATCCCGTTATACACCCTGTTTACCAAATGGAACCTGATGGGCACAAGACTTCCTATTATATTGTCCTGTATGCTGGTGAACATTCCGCTGGTCATCTGGTTCATGGTTTCTTTTTTTGAAGAACTTCCCGAGGAAGTGGAAGAGAGCGGCAAAGTGGACGGCGCCACGGAATGGCAGCTTTTCACCAGACTGGTACTGCCACTGGTGCTTCCCGGCGTGGCGGCAATCTCCATGCTTTCCTTTATGTATGCATGGAATGAATATACATACAGCGTCATCCTGACGCGTTCCCCGGCAAACTACACGATTCCGCTGGCATTGGCGGTGCTGAATACCGAGGACAACGTAACCAATTTCGGACTGGTGGCGGCAGGGGGCGTCAGTTCTTTCCTGCCGGTAGCCTTATTTGTGGTCTTTGCACAGAACTACCTGATAAGCGGTTTATCCAGTGGTGCTGTGAAAGAATAAATCAATCATCAGAAAAGAGGAGAAAATGTATGAAAATGAAGAAAATTATCGCCACGGTAGCAAGTATGGCAATGATTGCATCCCTTGCAGCCTGTGGAAACAACACAACCGCGTCTAACAATGACAATTCCGCACAGACGGGCAGCACGGCGCAGGCAGGAAATGCCGCACAGGAAAGCACTGCGGACAATTCCCGGGAAACGGGAGCAGCAGAAACCACCAACATGACCATTATTTTAAGAGGCGGCTCCTATGCGGATGTTATCAAGGCTGCTCTGCCCGACTTTGAAGAAAGCCACAACTGTAAAATCGAAGTGCTGGAAATGTCCTTTGATGACTTGCATACCGGCATCGCCCTGGATGCGGTAAACACCACCGGCACCTATGATTTATGTATGGTAGACGGAAGCTGGATGGCAGAATTTACCGAAAACAATGTGCTGGCAAATCTGTCTGAAATGGGCTACAGCTTTGATGATGATATTATTCCCAACACCACAAAAATCTGCATGGTAGGGGATGACATTTATCTGGCACCTTATTTCGGAAATGTAACGGTTATGCTTTACAACAAGGCAAATGTAGAAGCGGCAGGCTATAAGCCGGAAGACATCACCACTCTGGAAGATATGCTGAATGTGGCAAAGGCTTCTAAAGAAGCAGGCACCAACGGTTTTGCTTACAGAGGGGACACCGGCGACAATATCGTATCCGATTTCCTTCCTATTCTGCTTGCAAACGGCGGCTGGGTAGTGGACGAGAACAACAAACCCACTGTCAACACACCGGAATTTACACAGGCGATGAATTATTACTTAGAGTTAATCGGTACCGGCGCAGCCATGTCCAAGGATGATGTAACCGCTTCCGTAGACAACGGTTCCGCAACACTGGCAATCGGCTGGCCCGGCTGGTATGTACCGAGCGCAGACAGTGCTGCAAACTATATGGTAAGCCCTTCTACCGCAAAGGACGGCGCAGAAGCTTACAACACCTCCGAATACGGCACCTGGACCATCGGTATTCCGGCAAACAGCCCTCATCCCGACCTGGCTTTGGAATTACTGAAATACATCATGGATCCGGAAGTACAGCTTGCAAGCGTGGAAAACGGCGGTGTTCCCTGCAGATACAGCTGCCTTACCAATGCGGATGTACTGGCAAAATACCCTCATCTGGAGACCGTATGCAAGGCTCTGGAAAACGGTGTATACAGACCTGCGATTGCAGAATGGACTGAATTTACCAACATCCTCGGTGCAGAAATGGGCAACATCATGGCAGGAACCAAGACCGTGGAGCAGGGACTTAACGATGCACAGAGCCAGTTGGAAGCGCTGATGCAGTAAAACAGGAGCACAGTCCCGGCATAAGCAGACGAAAATGATATATGCAGCATAAGCAGACGAAAATGATATATGCAGCATAAGCAGACAGAAATGATGTATGCAACAGACAGATGTTTGACGGAAAGGCAAGAAGTAAGATGAACATGACAAAAAACGCAAACGGGAAAATAAAAATATTTGCCTACGAGATGACGGCGCCGACGCTGCTGTTCCTCTTGTTGATGACCATTTATCCGGTCTTCTTCACGATATATTACGGCTTTACCAACTACAATTATCTGAAGGGCACCCACCCGTTTACGGGATTTGCCAATTATGTGGCACTGTTTCAGAATATGTATTTCCGTCAGGCAGTCTGGAATACCGTAAAATTTACGGTACTGGCAGTAATACTGGAAGTGGGTTTGGGACTTGCCATTGCACTTTTTGTCAAGAGCTTAAAAAGAGGACAGAAGATCGTAAGAACGCTGCTTCTTCTGCCCTTTCTGCTTCCGGCTGTTACGGTGGCACTGATATGGAGAATGATGCTTTCCCCGAATTACGGCATTGTGACCCAGCTATTCACCACTCTGGGATTGCCGGTATACAACTGGTTTTATGACACGAAGACCGCATTTCCAACGTTACTTATTATTGACGTATGGCAGAATGCGCCGTTTGCCTTTCTTCTGATCTATGCGCATCTGCAGGGAGTACCGGAATCGCAGTACCAGGCAGCAAGTATTGACGGAGCGGGAGCCTTACAGCGATTCTGGCACATTACACTGCCAAATATAGGAAACGGCATTGCCCTCTGCGCCATGCTTCGTACCATTGACACATTCCGTCTGTTTGAAAAAGTAAATATCCTGACCGGCGGCGGTCCGGCAAACACCACGACCACCATTACCCAGTTCATGTATACCTATGGCATAAAGACCCTGAAATTCGGTTTTGCGAGCGCCTGCGCCATTGTGATGACGATATTTGTGCTGGTAATGAGTGCTGTGTATATTAAAAAAGCAATGAGGACATGACACATATGACAGATTTTGCAGCGCAGGTTACATTTATTAATGTAGGAAACGGGGACGCCATACTGGTGGAGGCTCCCGACGAAAATTGCCGGGAAGGCAGATTTGTGATGCTCATTGACGGCGGCAGTAATGAAAATACCGAATATGAAGAAACAGCGACCGGAAGGATACGGGCGGCAGATTATCTGGAACAAAAGGGAATAGGGCATATTGACGTTATGGTATGCACCCACATTCATGAGGACCATACCTGCGGCCTTTTGCCGGTTGCAAAAAAATGGCTGCCGGGAGAACTGTGGCAGCCTTTTCCCATGGAAACTGTATTCATGATGAAATATCTATGGATGAAGGCGGAAACCGAGTCCGGAAATAAATTTATTGCCGCATTGAATGATTTTCACGAATTAACCACCTATGTGAAAGAAAACGGTGGAAAAGTCCTGCAAAAAACTCCGTTTATGGGGAGAAGTGAAAGAGTGGATAAGTCCATGGCGGGAGAGCCTCTCATAGCGGAAGGTGTTTCTGTGAAAGTCCAGGGTCCATCCGCGGCAGCCCTTGAGAGGGAAAACGAATGGATGAAAGAGTTGTATGGAGAGGGGCACACGGAGCTCTTGCCGGAAATGGACCGGTATATGAACAGCGCCAGCCTGCTGCTGTGTTTTACCTGCGGTGGAAAAAGCTTCCTTTTCACGGGGGATACGGAGAAGGATTGTTATAAGGACTGCATGGAAAAAATCCGGGCGGATGTTTTCAAAGTAGGGCATCATGGACAGGAAAACAGCTTAAGCCGGGAGGTTCTGCAGGCGGTATCGCCCAAGGCGGCAGTTATCTGCGTATCCAGTGACCGACGGTATGAGAGCGGTTCCCCCGTTGTTTTGCAGATGCTTGCAGAAGCGGGAGTCAGGACGTATTATAGTGATTGTCCGGCGGTTCCCCCGTACACGGATGGGGTAACGGCACACCGGGCGGTGGTATTTCAGGTAGGAAAGGATGAGACTTTGCAGGTGGCTTATGAAAATGACAGATAACATGGACAGAGATAACATGAATGCAGATAGCTTTAACACGGATAAGATTAATACAGAGGAATTGGAAGCCCTTCTTAAGAAGGCGGGAAAACTATTTGCGGACAGGAATGCGGCAGCCCATACCCGCGAAAAAGGCGTTGCGGATTATGTCACGGAAGTGGACTTTGCAGTGCAGCAGTTTATCCGCAGGCGTTTGGAGGAGCTGTACCCGGAAGTACAGTTTTTAAGCGAGGAAAAAAGTAACGAAGAAATTGATAAAGACGGACTTGTCTGGGTGCTGGACCCGGTGGACGGCACCACCAATCTTATTCATGACTACCGGGCAAGTGTGATTTCCCTGGCACTCATGCAGAAAGGCAGCGTGGTGCTGGGCATGATTTACAATCCCTATACGGACGAACTGTTTTCGGCGCAAAAAGGAGAAGGAAGCTATTGCAACGGGCAGAAAATAGAGGTGTCCGGGGCGGAAACAATGGAAAAATGCCTGATAGCCATAGGAACTTCTCCTTATTATAAGGAAATGGCGGAGGAGAATTTCAAGGTATTTCAGGCAATTTTTAAAGATTGCCAGGACATACGGAGAAGCGGTTCTGCGGCACTGGACTTAGCATATGTGGCATGCGGACGAATAGAAGCATATTTTGAGCGGAACTTAAAAATCTGGGACTATGCTGCCGGCATGCTTTTAGTGCGGGAAGCCGGCGGACAGGTGACGGACTACCGGGGAAACGATGCGGATACAGAGATGATATGCAATATCACAGCCGCAAACCCAAAGATAAATTCCTTACTGACAAAAAAGTACCTGCAGGTAGCCCCCTTTTGACTCATAAAATGGTAAGTGTATTATTTATCCTCTTTCACACGGAGCAGGGTTTCATCCCTTCTGTCAAGCATTTCCAGCCACAGAAGAATGGTGTCCATGGCAGCCTGCTGGTTGCCAACATTGCAGTGGTCCGCACCCTGTTCTTTTTCTGTAATTTCCCGGGCGGTAATGGATTTCGCGTTTTTCAGCAGGAACATCTGCTTGCCGATAGAAGCTCTGGCGCTCATGGTGTCCTTGCTTCCGCCGATAATCAGGTAATCCTTCGTCAGCTTGTCAGCAAGGGGATGCAGGTCTATTCTGCGCAGATAATGTAACAGGGAATAGACGCCCTTTACACCGGTGCGGTGGAAATACGTGTCGAAAAAGGCCATCCCTTTTCCCTTCTTAACACTATACATCAAATCAATCAGCCAGCCAAATAAAAATAATATAACATTGAGCAGCCCCCAGATAAGACCGGCAGCGAAGGAGGAGTTGTGGAGATTTGTGCGGAGCGCGGGGAACTGGGCAACACTGACGCAGCGTGTAATCCTGTCGTCGAAAGCAGAGGCTCTCGGTGCATAGAAACCGCCATAAGACTGACCCACCAGGGTCACATTTGTCAGTTTCATGTAGTCTAACACGGCTTTGACCGGTTTTTCCCATTCAATGGGAAGTGTCGCACCGTGCAGACGGATAGTGGCGCCCTGACCGGGACCTTCAAACAGATAAACGGTGTAGCCGTTCTGACGCAGATACATGCACTGCGGGAAAAATTCCTCGTAGTTGGAGTCAAAACCGCCGTGAACCACAATATCGCCTTTGGAAGCTCCTTCGGGGTTCATTTTAAAAAGCGGCAGGGTATAGGTTTCGTAAGGAACCTCGATTTTTTCCACGATGGGATGTTCGCCTGCAAAAAAATCTTCAAAGTAAGCAAAGAAAAGCTCACGGGCTTTGCGCCAGCATCTTAAAGACTCCGGGTCCTTCCAGTCCATATAAAACTCCGCCATCCGGTAAAATCCCATGGCGCTTTTGATATTGCCGGCAGCTTCTTCCTCTTCTGCTGCCTGGGTTAAAACGGAAATCCAGCTTTTGATATCTTTAATTTTGGCTCCCACGGCGCGGACCTTGTCCAGATCGCCCATATCCATGTTGACAAGACGGTTCAACTGGAAATTGAGGGAAGGGTTGTCATTCAGATGATACATGCCCGCAGGCAGGACAATCGGCTGTGTAATATCGTATTTTTCATGCCGCTCCATAACTTTTTCTCCTTTATGTGACTAATTTACACTAATTCGGTCACGTATATGTTAGCTTAAGCTAACCGATGTGTCAAGAAGACAAACGAAAATTTCTGCAAGCCTTGACGGCTGCCGGTGGGATGCGGTAGCATGATAAAAATACAAAAGCATTTTGACCGTGCAAGGAGGGGATTTTTTGAGCAGTTATATAGCGGATTTGCGCAAAATCGTAGGACACCGGACACTGATACAATGTGCCGGCAGCATTATTATTGAAAATGAAAAGGGTGAAATTCTGCTGGGCAGACGCACCGACAACCATATGTGGGGGTACGCCGGCGGCTCCATAGAAATAGACGAAAGAATAGAGGAATGTGCGAAAAGGGAGCTTTTCGAGGAGACCGGGCTTGTCGCCGATGAAATGACTCTTTTTATGATAAATTCCGGTCCGGAGGTGCACTATGTGTATCCCAACGGCGATGAAGTTTCCAATGTGGAAATTATTTATCTTTGCAAAAAATACCACGGAACCCTGAAACGCCAGGAGGAAGAAATCGAAGAGCTGCGCTTTTTTGCCCCTGAGGATGTGCCGGATGCCATTTCCCCACCCATCCGTCCGGTGGTGGAAAAATATCTGCGGATGCGGCAGAAAGAAAAAATGTCCGACTGACAATTTCTGTCAGCAGGATTTCCGCCAGCAGGAAAATCTTATGCTTGACATTCTCCTATTTTATGATATAGTTCTAAATGCAAATGAGTTGCATTTGCAAATAAGACAGGGAGATTATTCTATCATGTGGGACGTTATACTTGATACTGTTATAGACAGTGTAAAACTGATACCGTTTTTATTCCTGACCTATCTTGTCATGGAATATCTGGAAAATAAAGCAGCGGATAAAATGCAGAATGCCGTGAAAAAAGCGGGAAAATTAGGGCCTTTGTTCGGCGGCATTTTAGGGGTGGTTCCCCAGTGCGGCTTTTCGGCGGCAGCCACCAGCCTGTATGCCGGCAGGGTAATTACCCTGGGCACCCTGATCGCCATTTATCTTTCCACATCGGATGAGATGCTTCCCATTCTGATATCCGAAAAGAGCATTGGCACACTGACTATTATCAAAATTCTGGCGCTGAAAATGGTAATCGGTATGATTGCCGGTTTCCTGATAGATTTTTTTATGCGGAAAAGCCATCGCGGAGCAGGGGAAGATAAGGAAGAGCATATTCATGAACTGTGTGAGCATGACCACTGCCACTGCGGAAAAAGCAGCAGTATTGTTGGTTCTGCCTTTATCCACACCATAAAAATCACCGGCTTTATCCTGCTTGTTACCTTTATTTTGAATACAGCCCTGCATATGTGGGGAGAAGAAAATCTGCGCGGTCTGTTTCTGAATAAGCCTGTCATCGGGGAACTGATTGCCGGTGTTGTGGGCTTAATTCCCAACTGCGCGGCGTCCGTAGTGCTGACTCAGCTCTATGTGGAAGGTGTGCTGAGCTTTGCCGCCTGCATGTCCGGACTTTTAGTCGGCGCCGGTGTGGGCGTCCTGGTTTTATTCCGTACCAACCGGAATGTGAAAGAAAATATAAAAATTGTGGCGCTCCTTTATGGTATCGGCGTCGTGGCAGGTCTGCTTTTAGAGCTTGTGCCCGCAGGATTTTTCCGCTGATGCTGTTTCAGGGGAAAAGTGTCATGACCCGGAAAGAGCAGTCATTATAACACAGAAAGAATACTGATTATGGAAGAAAAAGAATATTGTTACCCGAAGGGTATTAAATGGACAAAACAGAGAAAAGATGTATATCATGTGCTGGTGGAAAGTAAAGAACCGCTTTCCGCAACGCAGATTTATCAGGAAATCCTGAAAAAGGAAGGCAACGTGGGGTATGCAATCTCCACCATTTACCGTATTCTTGCCACCTTTGAGGAAATGCATTTTGTGGAAAAAAGCAATTTTATCGGGGACGGCACGGTTGTGTACGAATGGAACAAGGGCAGCCACACCCACTATGCCATCTGCCTGCAGTGCCATAAAAAAGTAGCATTGCAGGTATGTCCTTTTGAGGATCTGCACCTGCACGGCGAGGCAAAGGATTTTGTGGTAACAGGGCATAAATTGGAGCTTTATGGGTATTGTAAGGAGTGCGAAAAGAAAAAAATCAAAAAAATTACAAAAAATTAAAAAAAGGGGTTGCAATTTTTCAAAGTATGACATATAATAACACTTGCGTTGTGAAACAACAAGTAAATACGCACCGCTAGCTCAGTTGGTAGAGCACCTGACTCTTAATCAGGGTGTCCAGGGTTCGAGCCCCTGGCGGTGCACTTACAAGTACCGATTTTCGAGGTTATCTCGGGGGTTGGTGCTTTTTTTGTTTACAGATTGCCCAAAATGTCATATGATATTTATATGCTGTATGACAGTGAGAAAACGAAAGGCAAGAATTATGATTTTTGAAACACATGCCCATTATGATGATGCGGCATTTGATGAAGACAGAGACAGCCTGCTTCCTTCACTGCCGGAGGCGGGGATTGGCAAAGTGGTAAACGTGGGAGCAAGTCTTGCTTCCTGCAGGAAGACCATGGAAATCATGGGAAAATACCCATTTGTGTACGGTGCGCTCGGCGTGCATCCCAGCGAGACGGCGGAGCTTAATGAGGAGAATTTTGCATGGCTTCGGGATGCGCTGCTGCATGAAAAATGTGTGGCAGTGGGAGAAATAGGACTGGATTATTACTGGCCGGAGCCCGACAGGGATACACAGAAAATCTGGTTTAGGCGACAGCTGAATTTAGCAAGAGAACTGCACAAGCCCGTTATCATCCATTCGAGGGACGCGGCACAGGATACCATGGAAATTTTAAGACAGGAGCACGCAGAGGAAATCGGCGGCGTGGTACATTGTTTTTCCTATTCCGAGGAGATTGCGGAAACGGCAGTGAAAATGGGATTTTATATCGGCGTCGGGGGAGTTCTGACCTTTAAAAATGCCGCAAAGATAAAAGAGGTTGTGAAAAAGATACCGCTTGACAGAATTGTCCTGGAAACGGATTGTCCGTATCTTTCACCGGAGCCGTTTCGGGGAAAGCGCAATTCATCTCTGTATATTCCCTATGTGGTGGAAAAAATTGCGGAGTTGAAGCAGGTTTCTGCGGAAGAAGTGGAAGACATTACCTGGAAGAATGCGGAAGATTTATATGGTTTATCAAAAAAGTAAGACAAAGAGTGGGGAAAAGAAATGAAAAGGGAGTATACAGCAGGCGGACGGAAAAGAATCGTTCCGCTTATGACTCTTTTGTTTATTGCGGTTATGTGTATACTGACAGGGGTAACATCCTATGCAAAAGAGGAAGAGGTTAACAACAACAGAATTTTATTTATCAGTTCTTATTCACTGTCGAGAGATACCGTACAGTTAGAAATTGAGGGAATCCAGAGTGCCCAGCCGGATGATTTTATACTGGATTATGAATTCATGGACACATACAGAGTATATGACGATACGGCTATGCAACTGTTCTATGAAGGACTGAAATATCGTTTGTCCCAGGTGGAGGAATACGATGCGGTGATTCTGGGAGATGATGCGGCGCTGCGTTTCTTCCTGAAGTACCGGGAAGAGCTGTTTTTGACACAGCCGGCCTTTTATATAGGGGTAAATGATGAAGCTTTAAGTAAAAGGGCAGAGAAAGACCCCAATATAAAAGGGATTATGGAGCGGCTGCCCGTAAAAGAAAATCTGGAAAAGGCACTGGAAATCTACCCCGAAGCGGAAACGGTGTATGCCATTGTGGATGACAGCCTGACAGGAACTGCCGAAAGCCAGAATTACGATGCCATGCAAAAGGAATTTCCGGACCTTAATTTTGAGAAAATCAATACCTCACAGTTGACACAGGAAGAGCTGCGCAAACAGATTATGGCCATGCCGGAGAAAGCTATTCTGATTTATTACTGCATGAACGAGGATGCGGAAGGCAGACAGTACACCAATAAAGAAGCGGTAAATTTTATATCCCTTTATACGAAGATTCCGATTCTGTACTTTCTGGAAAACGACCGGATTGGTGAAAACATACTGGGCGGATATTGCTTTTCTATAAAAAAATCGGCGACGGAAGTTATGAAAACGGCGGTCAAAGTGGTTCGCGGCGACCGTAAGATGCAATATGTGGATTTTAAGGATAGTGGACTTTATGTCTGGAGTCTGAATGCGGATATGTTGAAGAAATTTCAAATCAGCCGCAAATATTTCCCGGATGATACGGTTTATGTAAACGATGTTCCGTCCTTCTGGGAGAAAAACAGTGAGATTATTACGCCGATTATCCTGATTGTTGTGGTTTTGTGTGCCATCTCCGCCTGGCTGTGCCTGGATAACGTAAAGCGACGTAAGATGATGAAGGAGATGGAAGAAATGAAGGACCATCTGGAGAATGCATCCCAGCATGACTTCCTGACGGGACTTCCCAACCGCTCCAAATTTATGTCGGATCTGCAGGAGATTATAGCAAAGAAGCAGCCCTGTACCGTTATTATGCTGGATTTGGATAACTTTAAGGGCATCAACGACACCATGGGTCATGCCATGGGCGATGAAGCGCTGAAGGGAGTTGCCAACCGGTTAAAGACGCTGCGTACGCCTCTTCTTACGGCGTACCGTTTCGCCGGTGATGAGTTTATTCTGATTTTGCGCAGTGACAATCCTAAGATTTCCGACAATGCGGTTATGCAGTGTCTGCAGGTATTCCGCAAGCCCTATAAGATGATGGGGAAGCCTATGGATATCCACGGCAGTATCGGTGCGGCATGCTATCCTGCCGATACCCTGGATATGGAAACACTGATTGTCTGTGCGGATGACGCCATGTATGCCATCAAGAAAGAGGGCAAGAACGGCTATATGTTCTATAGGGATTTGCCGAAGGATGCTTCTGCAAAAGTAGATGCAAATATTGATAAAAAATAAATATTTATTGAAAAACGATAAAAATATATTGACAGTCGATATGAGACCATGCTATAGTGAGTACACGTAAAACAGGTGTGCTTTTATGGCATGGTTTTTTCTGTGGCAAATCCTGCTGCACGGCATTTTGTTATCGGAAAGGAAAGAGGTTATCATGAAAAAAGAAACGATTGTAAAAATAACGAAGTATCTTTTGGATTTTATGTTTTTTGCGGGCATTCTGGTGACACTGACACTGCCCCTCAGCGTGAAATGGCTGGGCAAGTATTTAGATGCCTGCAAAAACCACTATGGAGAAACGGTGACGATTTATTTTGTGCTGGGTGTACTTGCCATTGCCATTCTGGGCGAGCTGCGCAAAATGTTCCGCACGGTGCTTAAGGACGACTGCTTTGTGCAGGAAAACGTGGTGAGTCTGCAGCGCATGGGAACCTACAGCTTTATGATTGCATTATTTTCACTGGTACGCATGCTGTTGTTTATATCCATTACCATGCTGGTAGTCATTCTGGTGTTTATCATCGCCGGACTGTTCAGTAAGACGCTTGCCATTGTCTTTGACAAGGCGGTGAAGTATAAGGAAGAAAACGATTTGACGATATAAAGAGCCATCAAATGACCCATACGCAAACCGAAAAGCAGATACGAAGCGGAAAAGACGATAAACGCATGGGATGCATAGACAGAAACGCATGGGAAATGGAAGGCAGAAAGGAAGATTGATATGGCGATTAAGATAAATCTGGACGTAGTGATGGCGCAGCGTAAAACAGGGCTCACGGAGCTGGCGGAGCAGGTGGATCTGACACTTGCAAACCTGTCCATCTTAAAAAACAACAAGGCGAAGGCAATCCGTTTTTCCACCCTTGAGGCTATCTGCAAAGCGCTGGACTGCCAGCCGGGGGACATTCTGGAATATGTGGAAGAAAAGGAGGAAGAGGACCATGAATGACAGGAACTTAACAGGTAAAATGAAGGAAAATTACCGCTTCTTTGGGATAGGTACGGCATTGTATGCCTGCTTTTACGCCCTGTGTCTGTATAAAAACAGCGGAGGCATTGCATTTACTTTTTTTATCGCAGGAAGCCTCTGGTTTTACTGCTTATGTATGAAAAAGTTAGAGGTTTCCTTAAAAAAAGGCAGCATTTTTTATCTGGTGACGGTGATGCTGCTGGCGGTATCGACCTTTATAACGGGGGACGGCAGAATAATTGCCATGAATAAAACCGGTATTTTTTTCCTGACGGCAAGCTTTCTGCTGCATCAGTTTTTCGAGGATAAAAACTGGAGCTTTTTTAAGTACATGGGAAATATCATAAAGCTGCCCTTCGTCTGGATAGCCAAGGTGCACAGACCCTTTGTGGATTTCCGTAAGAAGGAAAATGAAAAGCGGGACAATAATGCGCTTTACGTGGTGCTCGGTCTGCTTGTGGGTATTCCGCTGCTGATAGTTGTCTGGGTGCTGTTGTGTGCGGCGGATGCAGCATTTGCCCAGATTAGCCGGAATATATTCGGAAACCTGAATTTAGGCAGTGGTTTTCAGATTGTATTCATGATACTGGCGGCGTTCTTTGCCACTTACGGCATTTTTGCCTATCTGGCGGAGCGTTCCCTGGCGGATGAAGCACGGGAAAAAACACCGGCGGAAGCGCTTCCCGCCATTATTGTGCTGATACCGCTTACTGTTCTTTATATGGTATTCTGCTGGATACAGATTTTCTGTCTGTTTGGCGGAAACTTTAATATGCAGGGCATGACCTACGCGGAATATGCCCGGAGAGGATTTTTCGATTTGCTTGCGGTCTGTATCCTGAACCTGATACTGGTGCAGGCGGGCTATGGGCTTTTTAAGAAAAACAAGGTTCTCGATATCACTATGACAGTTATGTCAGCTTGCACATACATTATGATAGCTTCCTCTGCGTTCCGTATGATACAGTATGTGAAGCATTATAACCTGACCTTCCTCAGAGTGTTTGTCCTGTGGTTTCTGGTGGTGCTCACCGTGCTTCTGACAGGCGTGATTATCAGTATTTTCAAAAGAAGCTTCCCACTGTTCCGGTTCAGTATGGTGGTGGTGACGGTGTGCTATCTGCTCCTATCCTTTGCCCATGTGGATTACTGGATTGCCAGCTACAATCTGCACAGAGGCGAGACAGCAGGCACGGCATCGTACCACATGGGGCATACGGACTATTCCTATCTGAGGAACATGTCATCGGATGCGGCTCTGGCATTCCGGGAATATATAGAGGATGGGGGAAAAGGAGCTGCTTCTGCAGACGAGGGTGTATGGTACGGGGAAGACGGTGAAAGAGAATATTTTGTTCTGGAAGAGGACTGGCTCACCTATTACACGGAGAGGATGGATACACGGTACGAAAAGATGGGTATCCGCGGTTTTAATCTTTCACAGTACATTGCAAATAAGGTGCTGCACGGGAATTAACCCGGCAGCACCTTGCTGTTTTCATTCATGCACATTTGGTATCACCGGCGCAGAGCCGGCAGCACCCTGTTGTTTTATAACTTCGTGGTCCACTTGGTGCAGTCCCACACGTCGGTTGCCCAGTCTTCATAAAAATCCGGCTCGTGGCAGACCATGAGGATACTGCCTTTATATTCCTGCAGGGCACGTTTCAACTCGTCCTTGGCATCCACATCTAAGTGATTGGTGGGCTCGTCCAGAATAAGCACGTTGGTATTCTTGTTAATCAGCTTGCAGAGACGCACCTTTGCCTGCTCGCCACCGCTTAATACCTTCACCTTGCTTTCAATATGCTTTGTGGTAAGACCGCATTTCGCCAGAGCGGAACGCACCTCATACTGGCTCATGCCCGGGAATTCCTGCCAGATTTCTTCGATGCAGGAGGTTTCAATGCCGGCAGGAGTTTCCTGTTCAAAGTAACCGATTTCCAGATAGTCTCCCTGTTCGGTGGTGCCGGACAGAGGAGGAATGAGTCCCAAAATGCTCTTTAACAAAGTGGATTTACCGATACCGTTGGAGCCGGTCAGGGCAATTTTCTGACCTCTCTCCATGGCAATGGTAAGCGGATGGGAAAGGGGTTCGTCATAACCGATAACCAGGTCCTTCGCTTCAAAAATATAACGTCCCGGGGTGCGGGCTTCCTTAAAGCGGAATTCCGGCCTGGGTTTTTCCGCAGCCAGTTCAATCACATCCATTTTGTCTAATTTTTTCTGGCGGGACATCGCCATATTACGGGTTGCCACCCTTGCTTTGTTTCTTGCCACAAAATCCTTCAAATCGGCGATTTCCTTCTGCTGCTTGTTGTAAGCGGCATTGAGCTGCGCTTTCTTCATGGCATAAACTTCCTGGAATTTATCGTAGTCGCCCACGTAGCGGTTCAATTCCTGATTGTCCATATGGTAAATCAGGTTGACAACGCTGTTTAAGAAAGGAATGTCGTGGGAAATCAGAATAAAGGCATTCTCATAATCGGTCAGATACCGTTTCAGCCAGGCAATATGCTCGGCATCCAGGTAGTTGGTAGGCTCGTCCAACAGGAGAATGTCCGGTTTTTCCAGCAAAAGCTTGCCAAGCAGCACCTTGGTACGCTGACCGCCGCTAAGGTCTGTGACATCCTTGTCAAGTCCCAGGTCCAAAAGCCCCAGGGCTCTTGCTACTTCTTCCACCTTGGCATCAATCATGTAAAAATCGTGCATGGTGAGCAGATCCTGAATGGTGCCAAGCTCTTCCATGTAGGCGTCCATTTCTTCCGGAGAAGCTTCCCCCATCCTGTCGCAGATTTCATTCATGCGAGTTTCCATCTCAAATAAAAAGTCAAAAGCCGAGGAAAGTACCTGGCGGATAGTCATGCCTTTTTGCAGGACGGTGTGCTGGTCAAGATAGCCCACACGGACATTTTTTGCCCATTCGATTTTGCCCTCATCCGGCATGAGCTTGCCGGTAATAATATTCATAAAGGTGGATTTTCCTTCGCCGTTGGCACCGATTAAACCGATGTGTTCTCCTTTTAAAAGACGAAAAGATACATCCTGAAAAATGGCACGGTCGCCAAATCCATGAGTCAAATGTTCCACGTTTAAAATACTCATAATAATCTCCATTTCTTTTATAACCTGCGATTTAGTATAGCATGACCTTATTTTTTCGTGCAAGAGGTATATTTTGCGGGCGGAAGAGGCATACTTTGGAAAAGATTGTATTTTGCGGAAAAGCTTTGCAAAAAGCTGCTCCAATCTGCAGAAAGAAAGGAAAATAACGATGAAGAAAAATAAAATTATAACGGTCTGTTCATTGCTGGCAGTGTCCGTGGTACTGCTTACGGCATGCGGAAAGAAAAATAACGGAAACACCGGGGAAAATACGGAAAGCACTACGCCCCAGACATCTTCCCAGGCGGGAAATAATACCGAAAACGGCCCGGAGGAGAATACCCCTGCGGAAAGCATGGAACCTGCACAGGAAAGCAGTCTTATGTACCTGCGTGATGCCGTAGCGGAAGCCCTTGGTGAGGATTACTGGCCCGACTCCGTAATGGAGCCTGAGTATGTGCAGGATTTGTACGGACTGAAGCCGGATATGTATGAGGATATTTTTGTGGAAACACCAATGATAGGTACGAATGTGGACACCCTGATCATTGTGCAGGCCAAAGAGGACCGGGTGGAAGATGTCGAAAAGGTTCTGGGTAACTACCGGGAGGGCGAGATTAACAATACCATGCAGTATCCGATGAATATAGGAAAAGTGCAGGCTTCCCGCATTGAAACCATTGATAACTATGTATTTTTTATCCAGCTTGGCGGCAGCTCCGTAGATGCGGAAGAAGAAGGCGAAGAAAAAGTAATGGAATTAAGCCGGGAGCAGAATGAGAAGGCCCTGGAAGCCATTCGCAAGGCACTGGAGGAAAATGCTGCTAATGGCAATGCCGGCAGAGATTCTGCCGGCGGCGGACGCACCCGGTAAACCTATGGTTTTGTCCGGTGTAGTCTTTTTGTTCCGGTTTCTGCCGATATTTTTTCTGTTGTATTTTCTGGTGCCGAAAAAGGCTAAAAACGCAGTGCTCCTTGCGGGGAGTCTCCTGTTTTATGCTTGGGGAGAACCGGTTTACATTGTCCTTATGCTGTTTTCCACGGTATCGGATTACCTGCATGGCATGCTGATAGAGAAAAACAGAGGGAAGCGAAAAGCCTTTTACTTTCTGCTTTCCTCCCTCACAATCAATCTGGCCATGCTCGGCTTTTTTAAATACAGCGGTGTAAATCTGCCGCTTCCCATCGGCATCTCTTTTTACACCTTTCAGACCATGTCCTATGTGATTGATGTGTACCGGGGCGATGTACCGGCACAGAAAAATTTTCTGCAGTTTGCGGTTTTTGTGACGATGTTTCCACAACTTGTGGCGGGACCCATTGTGACCTACGGCGATGTTGCGGAGCAGTTAAAGGAAAGGCATGCCTCGCCGGAGAACATGGCAGCAGGTATAGTGCGTTTCCTTGTCGGACTGGCAAAAAAGGTGCTTCTTGCCAACAATATCGGTGTTTTGTTTACGGAAGTAACATCGCTGTCATCGGAGAAAATGACAACTATGTCAGCATGGCTGTGTATTCTGGCTTATGCGTTTCAGATTTATTTTGATTTTTCGGGTTATTCGGACATGGCAATCGGGCTGGGAAAAATACTGGGCTTTACTTTCCCGGAAAACTTTCATTATCCGTATATTGCCCGCAGTATTACGGATTTTTGGCGCAGGTGGCACATGTCCTTAAGCGGCTGGTTCAGGGATTATGTTTACATTCCTCTCGGCGGAAACAGGAAAGGAATGAAACGGCAGCTTTTGAATATTTTTATTGTCTGGACTTTGACCGGCATCTGGCATGGGGCGGGTATCAATTTCCTTTTGTGGGGTATGTGGTTTGCTCTTTTTCTTATATTGGAAAAGCTGTTTTTGGGAAAAATTCTGCAGAAAATACCGGGCTTTTTCGGCTGGCTGTATACCATGTTCCTGGTGCTTTTAAGCTGGAGCTTTTTTTCCATAGAAGACGGAGCGGTGCTTGCCAATGTGTGGCGTTCCCTGTTTTTCCGGGCGCCGGGAGGTGTATTCAACCGCGAAGCCCTTTATTTCTGGGAAAACTACCGGCTTTTGTTTTTCCTGCTTGCCATCTCATCCCTTCCCATTGGAAAAAATGCGGTGGAAAAAATATGGTGGCGCTTCTTCTGCACGGAACGCGTACAATCGGTAAAGGCAAAAATATTGTCCTGTGCAGGGGCGGCTTCTTATACGGCATTGGAGATTTTGTACCTGGGCGGATTGTTTCTGCTTTCCGTAGCAAATATTGTGGATGCCAGCTATAATCCTTTTCTGTATTTTCGGTTCTGATGGAGGTGGGCAAAATGTCATTGGAGAAAAACTTCACAGAACGTCTGCGGACGTGGGCAGTACTGACGGTATTTCCGGCAGTGCTGCTTTTAATTTCCGTTGTGGACATGCTGCGTCCGGCAAAACTGTATTCTTCCTATGAAAATCGGAAGCTGCAGCAAAAGCCGGAGCTTTCGGTACAGGCTGTCCGCACCGGCAGCTATATGAAAGAATATGAGGAGTATGTATCCGATCAGATTTTGGGGCGAAACAGCTATATTGCCGTAAAGAGTGCCACAGACAAGGCGCTGGGGAAAAAGGAAATCAATGGCGTGTATTTAGCAACGGATGGAACCCTCATAGAAAAGCACACGGAGGAATTTTCCATACAGAATATAGAAAAGACCCTGGAAGGACTACAGAAACTGGAACGGCTGCTGCAGGGGAAGAGCCGCAGCTTTCAGGTATTGCTGGCGCCTACGGCAGACAATGTATACAATGAAAAACTGCCGGCTTATGCGGAAGTGTTTCCGGAAGAAGCGCTGTGGCGGCAGTTCCGGGATGCCTGCGGAAAAAATACGGTATTTCCGGATGTGTGTTCCCCTCTGCGCAGCCATGCGGAAGAATACATTTATTATGGAACGGATCACCACTGGACCACACTGGGGTCTTATTATGCCTATCAGACCTGGGCAGCAGAAAATAATGTGACAGCAGTGTCGTATAATACGGATAAGGTTTCGGAAACTTTTCACGGCACGCTGCATTCCAAAACCAATCTGCCGGGACTGCCCTTCGATATTATAGAAGCCTATGCCTATGAGGGTATGCGGGAAGTGTACTACGATTTGTCGGAGACACCGGAGTATTCTCTTTATGCGGAAAAGTATCTCTCCGGGAAGAACCAGTACGGGTATTTTTTAGACGATAATCACATGCTGATTGAAATCCGGAATACCTCCTATAAGAAGGAGTCCATGGACAGAGAAAGAAAAAACAAAGGAACCTCTTTATTTGTCATAAAGGATTCCTTTGCAAATTGTATGGTTCCGTATCTCAGCGAACATTACGAAACCATTTATATCTTAGATTTACGGTACTATAAAGGTAAGCTGACACAACTTATTGACAGGTATGTCACAAAAGATACGGATGTGCTTATTCTTTATAATATGTCCCATTTTGTAACGGAGTTCCGTTTTTGGGAATGACCTCTATATGGGAGTAGGTATTCACCAGTGTGACCGCCAGCACGAGCAGGAGGACAAGTATCAAAACGAGAGTCACCGCATTTATGGCGCTGAACAACAGCAGTATTTCCGCAAGAATAAAGAAGCAGTAGAAGCCGGTCACGATGCGGTAAGCTAACAGCCGTCCGGGGGTCTGCGCAAAGATAAGTCGTAAGACTCCTGCAAAAACGGCGAGAAACACATGATAAATGACGGCAGCCCAGAGGATAATCCGGGCGAGCCACAAGCCTAAGGCTCCCATTCCGTAAACAATGGAATTTACCAACAGCCCGTATCCTTCCGGGTCGCTGATTTCATCACCGGACAGGGTGGCTTCTATCTTGTCTGCTATCTGCTCAAGGCCGCTGTTATAAGAGTACAGACTTGCCAGAAACAGACCGGCAATGCCGGTAATCACGAGGAATACCAGCAATGCCGTGAATAAATTTACATTTTGTCTGCTAAAAACTTTCTGGTTCATGAAGAAACAGTTTCCTTTCGTGTACCTTTTTTATGCACATGTTCCGCCTGTTTTTGCTTACATGAAGTCCGGTTCGCCGTTTGCGTCGGTAGTTGCTGCTTTGGCGGGAGCGGGTGCATCGGCTACGTCGTTATTCTTTAAGAAACCGGAAAGCACTGCGTTTAAGTCTACGCCGGTGGACTCTTTTAAGCCGTCGGTTACCTGATTTAAGGTGTTCATAACGTCCTTCATGAGTTTAGCGGAGTTGCCGTCACCGTACATGGTAATCTTGTCAACCTTGGCAAGAGGTTCGGCAGCATTGCGGACTACGTCGGGCAGAGCCTTGAAGTACATTTCGAGCACAGCGGCTTCACCCATCTTAGCCATAGCTTCGGCTTTCTTTTCGATACCTTCTGCTTCTGCAACAGCTTTTGCCTGAATGGCTTCTGCTTCCGCAAGACCCTTGATACGGATACCTTCCGCTTCCTGTTCCTTTGCGTATTTTTCAGCTTCCGCCTGGATTTTAAGCGCCTGTGCCTGCTGCTCTAATTCGTATTTCTTAGCTTCCGCATCACGCTGGCGCTGATAGAGCTGGGCGTCTGCCTGCTGCTGCTTTGCGAACTTTTCCGCTTCCGCTTTCTTTTTAACCTGTGCATCCAGAGCCTGCTCCATAACTTCGGCTTCCTTCTGCTTTAAGAGAATTTCCTTTTCCTGCTTTGCAATGTTTGCGTTAGCGGTGGTAATTTCGATGGTCTTTCTCTGCTCCTCCTGCTGAATCTGGTAAGCGGCATCCGCTTCTGCCTTCTTGGCATCGGATACTCTCTTCAGTTCAGCCTGGGTAATGGCAAGCTCATTGTTTTTCTGTGCAATGTCCGTCTGTGCGGCAATCTGAGCTTCGTTGGCTTCTCTCTGCGCATTTGCCTGCGCCTTTGCGATTTCCTTTTCACTTTCGGCACGGGAAATAGCGGCGTTCTTCTGGATTTTAACGATGTTGTCCACACCTAAGTTTTCGATAACGCCGTTGCCGTCCACGAAGTTCTGTACGTTGAAGCTGACAATGTCAAGACCCATGGCAGCTAAGTCGGGCTCTGCGTTTTCCTTTACCAGCATGGCGAATTTCTGACGGTCGCTGACCATTTCTTCGAGGTTCATCTTACCTACGATTTCACGCATGTTACCTTCGAGAACTTCTCTTGCCACCTGGGCGATGTAATCGGTTTTCTTATTTAAGAAGTTCTGCGCAGCTAAAGCAAGCTGGTCGGGGTTCACACTGATTTTTACGTTTACGGCTGCGTCCACACGGATATTAATGTAATCTGCGGTAGGTACGGCAGATGAAGTTTTTACATCAATGGGTATTAACTGTAAATTCAGTTCATCCTTTTTCTCAAAGAAAGGTATTTTCACACCGGCGCGTCCGATAAGGATTTTGGGACGTTTTCTCAGACCGGAGATGATGTAGGCGGTATCGGGAGATGCTTTTACATATCCGGATATCAGGATGATTAAAACGATGATTACCACGAGGGCAATCGGTGCTGCTTTCAGAATCATATCTGTATTCATATGATGCTCCTTTCAGATAGGGGTTAATAGTTGACTTACACTTTTGTAAGATTAAATTTATTATAGCATACCTGCCGGAAGAAAAAATAGAGGAGAATGGCACGTTATCTGTAAAATTTATGCAATTTTTTTATTCTGATGCACGATGGAATGCAGATATGTGCAAAATGGGGTATTGTTATTGCGGGGAAGCTCATGCTATAATGATTTCACTGGGCTAAAGCGACTGCTTCCTATTAAAAGACGAAGGGAAAGACAAATGCAGATAGACAAAAATATGATAAAAGCAGTTATTTTTGACATGGACGGCGTTCTTTTCGACACCGAGAGGCTTTGCAAGGATGCCTGGGCAGCCGCGGCAGAGGAAGCCGGACTGGTAAACGGACCGGAGGATGAGAAGAAGCTTTACGATGCGGTCAACCATTGTATCGGTCTCAACGGCACGGACACGAAAGAATATCTTTGCAGTGTGTACGGCAGCAGCTTTTCCTACGAAGAGCTTCACGGACTTTGCAGCCGCAACATGTCACAGATGATAGCAAGGGACGGTCTACCCATGAAAGCGGGAGTCCGGGAGCTTTTATCCTATTTAAGGGAAGCCGGTTATAAAATCGGGCTGGCGTCCTCAAGCCGGAGAGAAAGCATTGAGAGCCATTTGAGCAGAGCCGGAATTTCCGCCTATTTTGAGAGCATTACCAGTGGAGATATGGTGGAGCACAGTAAGCCCGAGCCGGATATTTACCGGATTGCCTGTGCATCCCTTTCGGTGGAGCCTGAAAATGCCATTGCCATTGAGGACTCTCCCAACGGACTCAAATCCGCATACCGGGCGGGCATGTACCCGGTTATGGTGCCGGATATGATTGCACCTACAAAGGAAACCGATGAACTTATCGGTGGCAGAAAATTTGACAGTCTTATTCAGGTAAGAGACTGGATGAAGGAGTAAAGATTGGCGACATTAGGAATCCCGCAGAATACCATTGCGGTCTTGCAGAAATACAATTTTACATTTCAGAAAAAATACGGTCAGAACTTTCTGATTGACTCCCATGTGCTGGAGAAAATCATGGATGCGGCGGAAACCGGCAAGGATGACTGCGTGGTGGAAATTGGTCCCGGCATCGGCACCATGACACAGTATCTGGCAGAGCGTGCCGGAGAAGTGGTAGCCGTGGAGATTGATAAAAATCTCATTCCCATTCTGACGGAAACTCTGGCGGACTACAAAAATGTGTCCATTATCAACGAAGATATCCTGAAGGTGGACTTAAACCGTATTGTAGAGGAAAAGAACGGAGGCAGGCCGGTCAAAATCGTGGCGAACCTTCCTTATTACATAACGACCCCCATTATCATGGGACTTTTTGAAAATCATGTACCGGTGAAAAGCATCACGGTTATGGTACAGAAGGAAGTCGCGGACCGCATGCAGGTAGGTCCCGGCACAAAGGATTACGGCGCCCTGTCTTTAGCGGTGCAGTATTATGCCAAGCCGGAAATTGTGGCAATCGTGCCGCCCAATTGTTTTATCCCAAGGCCCAATGTGGCAAGTGCGGTTATCCGTCTTACCTGCCATGAAAAAAAGCCGGTGGAAGTGAAGGATGAGAAAGGCATGTTTGCTCTTATCCGGGCTTCCTTCAACCAGCGGAGAAAAACGCTGGCGAACAGTCTTTCCAATGCGCAGAACCTTTCTTTCACAAGGGAACAGGTGACGGAGGCGCTTGAAAGCATGCAGCTTTCTCCCACAATCCGCGGAGAAGCCCTTACTTTGGAACAATTTGCTGCTCTGGCAGATATATTGTTATAGAAACTTTTAATTACTTTTCTATTATGAAAAAATGAAAGGCGGAGGAGATATGTTTTGTAGAAAATGTGGTAAAGAAATCAACAATACTTCCAGGTTCTGTCCTTTTTGCGGTACGCCGGTTGTGATGCCGGCAGCTCCGGTTCCCGTTGCAGATCCTGAGCCCGCGGCACCCGCATCTGCACCGGTTGAAGCACCGGCTGCGGCAGAAGCGGCAGCACCCGTTGTGGAAGCGCCCGTAGCGGAAGCAGTACCTGCAGTGGAGACACCCGCAGAAGCAGCGCCGGAAGCGCCCGCGGCAGAGACACCTGCAGAGACACCCGCAGAAGCAGCGCCGGAAGCGCCCGCGTCAGAGACACCTGCAGAGGCACCCGCAGAAGCAGCGCCGGAAGCACCTTCAGCAGAAGCAAACACAGCAGCACCTGTACCGGAAGCCGTTCCGACAATGGCAGCACCGGCAACACCCGTACAGCCTGCACCGGCACAGCCCATGATGAATCAGGCACCCGTACAACCTGCACCGGCACAGCCGACGATGAATCAGGCACCCGTGCAGCCCACACCGGCACAGCCGATGATGAACCAGGCGCCTGTACAACCCGCACCGGCACAGCCCATGGGCGGTCAGCCTTATCCGCAGCCCGGCGCACCGGTTCCCCCTGCTTATTCTCCGATTCCCGCAGATAAGCCGGAAAAGAAGAAAAAAGGAAAAGCAGGCGTGGTAATTGCCATTATTCTGATTGTGTTACTGTTAGCCGGAGGCGCAGCAGCCGCTTACTTCTTTATCTTTGCTTCTCCTGCAAAGAAGATCAGCAAAGCCATTGAAGCCGGCAATATGGAAACTGTTACAGAACTGTACGAAAAGGTGAACAGTGAGAAGGACAAAGACCAGATTAAGAGTGAGCTGCTTACTTATGTGCAGACACTGGAAGACAATTATCTGGCGGAAGAAATTACCTATGAAGACGCTATCCGGACCATGGAAGACCTTCGTGATGTTGTTTTCACAGACGGTGAGATAGAAGACATTATGCATATGGTAAGCAAAATCCATGACTCCCGTGAAAACTTTGCCAAGGCAGAAAAACTGGCTGCGACCGGTACCTGGAAAGATTATTACGATGCAATCGGCTACTATGAAGAAGTAGTTTCCGATGATACCCTGTATTATGGCAAAGCACAGGATGCGATTGCAAACTGCAAGACAGAATGCATCAGCGCTGCGGAAGCAGAAGCGGACGGCTACATAGCAGACGGTGATTATGATGCGGCGGTAAGCTTTTTAGAGGATGCTTACTATGATACCGGATACAATGAATTGTATGATAAAATGGATCAGGTAAAAGCCGATATGAAGGATGCTCTGCTGGAAAAGGCAATCGAGAATGCCAAGGCAGAAGTAGCGGCAGGCAATTACACCGAAGCAAGAAGTATTATTAACAACGCAAAAGAAGACTACGGTTATGATTCCCGTTTTGATGACATTCTTGCCGGCATTCCGGTAGATACCTCTCTGGTAGGAAAATGGAAGCTGGAATATGACATGAATGACATAATTGCAGAAACCGTCGGTGAAGACATGGATAATTTTGACAGCGAGTTCTATGTAACCTTCATCTTTGAGTTTACAGAGGACGGTATCTGCAGATTGTCCCTGGATGAAGACAGCTTTGTAAAGAGCTTTGACTCCTGGAAGGATGACCTTTTAGACTATCTCATTGACATGGCACTGGAGGAATACATTTCCGACGGAAGCATGACAAAAAAAGAGTTTGAAAAAGCATTTAAGTCTACCTACGGCATGACACTCAAAGAGTACTTCTCCGAAATGCTGGATGAAGAACTGGATGTTTCCGAACTCTTAGATGAAACGGAAACAGAAATGATGTACTATGTAGAAGGTGACAAACTGTATCTGGTTGATGATACGGATACAGAGGATTATTATGAAAACTTCTATATTGAAGGGGATACCCTGGTATTGGGTGGTGACGGAAGCTTAAGTGAAGCAGAAATCCTTCCCGGTTTAAGTTATCCTCTGCAGCTTACCAAAGTAGTAGATTAACAGGATGCCAAATAAATGAAAAGAAACGGCCGGATGCGGTCGAATGAAAGGAAAACCATGAAAAAATTAACCAGAATTGCAGCAGTATTAATGATTCTTGTCATGACATTTGCCCTTGTAGGATGCGGAGATGATTCTAAGGCTCTCATCGGAAAATGGGGTATGAAGTATGATATGCATGACGCAGTTTTAGAGCAGATGGGCGATGAATTCGCTGATTTCAAGAGCTCTCTCGAAGTAACCATTTTCTTTGAATTCAAAGAAGACGGCACCATGGAAATGAGTGTTGACAATGACGAGTTCGCAGCTAACTATGCTAACTGGCTGGATGATTTCTCTGACTATGCCGCAAATTACATTTATGACAGCAATCCCGATTACAGCAAAGAGGATATCGATGCTGTATATTCTCCCAATGTAAAGGAATACATCAAGAGCATGATGGAAGAATCCGTAAAGCCGGAGGATGTTACCGCAGATATGCACCAGGAAGGTGTATGGGAAGCTAAAAAAGGCAAAATCTTCATCTCTGACGGAGACACTGTTGACCAGACTTCTTATGATTTGTATACAATTTCCGGAGATACCCTGACTTTTGAGTTACCCGAAGGGGCTGAGGCCGACGGTGAAAATGTACTTCCCGGCATGGAATACCCTCTTGTATTCACCAAAGTAAAATAATCTAAAAATATATAGAAACGACATCTTGTAATCTGATATCGGGGAAACGTACAACATCTTGCATTTTTTGTGTACTTTCCTCGATATTTTTTTGACATTGCATGGTCATTTATGATAAACTGAAAAAGTATAAAAAGTGGGGAAGTTTACACTTTTCATGAAATTTGGAGATTTAATCGAGGAAGGGCATCAGCCGTGGATAAATATGAATATAAAGTCAGATTACAAGAGATAAAGGATTTAATCGCAAAAGGTGAGTATGTGGAGGCTGCTTCCATTGCAGATACCATTGACTGGACCAGAGTAAAAAGCGTTATGATGCTTTGCACCATCAGCGATTTATATAAAATAAACAGAAGATTAGAAGATGCCAGGGATTTGCTCCTTTTAGCATACGACAGATATCCGGGAGGACGTTCCATTGTATATTCCCTCTGTGAGCTGTTTATCAAAATGGGCGATGTCGTGCAGGCGGTAGAGTACTACAAAGAATTTGTGCAGATTGCACCCAAAGACACCGGCAGATATATCCTGCAGTATAAATTATACGAAGCACAAGATGTCAGCATAGAGGAAAGAATTGAAGTATTAAAGGAATTAAAATCCAAGGAATACATCGAAAAATGGGCATATGAATTAGCTTATTTATATCATAGGATTGGACTTGCCACCAAATGTGTGGAAGAATGCGATGAACTGATTTTATGGTTTGGTGAGGGTCGTTACGTTATGAAGGCTATGGAGCTTAAGATGCTCCATGAACCGCTGACGCCTTCCCAGGAGGAAAAATATGCCGAAATGAAGGGCGAAATTGTCCGTCAGAAAGCGGCAGAGGAAGCAGGCGAGGTTTATCCTGAGACTCCGGAAGAAGAAAAGCCGGAGGAAGAAGTGGACGAATCTCCTACCAAAGAAATTCTGGCGTCCGATCCGGATGACATTCAGGTCAAGGTTATGAATGTGGGTCAGTACGACACCATCAATATGCAGAAGGAACTGGCTGCCAATATGAAGGAGCTCTGGGACCAGAAAACGGACAAGGAACCGGAAGCAGAAGGCGATACCGATTTACAGGAGACTAAGCGGCTGGACTCTCTGGCAGATGCGCTGGAGGATTTTACAATGGCGGAAACCAAGGTCATTGAAACCGATGCCGTGAAGGAAGCCTTGAACCAGTCTGAAGAACAGGGAGAAGTTTTCTTCGGAGAAACTTCTGAGATGACACCTGTGTCAGCAGAGGAAAGTTCTGCTGAAATTACGGAAGAAACCCTGGAGCAGCCCATGGAAGCACCGGTCCAGAGCGGACAGAGTACCGTTCCCGAAGCTGCCGCACCGAAAGCAGAAGAACCGCAGGAAGAAGAACCGCAGGAAGAAGTACTGCAGGAGGAAGAACCGGAAACGGTTGTCCTGCCTGCAAGAGAAATAGAAGAGCATATAAATGCGCAGCCTGTCATGAAGCCCCGCATTGCCGCTACCATTGATCCGCACAAGCCCCTGCCGGAAGGCATGGAAAAAATGCTGGGTATGGAATATGACGGCCAGATTAGCATGGTAGTTCCGGAAGCTGAGCAGGTGGAAAAGCAGATTACCGGTCAGATTTCTTTAGAGGATGTTCTGGCAGAGTGGGAACGCGTTAAGAAAGAAAATGAACAGAAACGCATGGAAGAAGTGCAGCAGCATATTCTGCAGCAGACCGGCGCCATGTTTACGGAATTTGAAGCCGCTACCCGTGACGGTCTTTTGGAAAAGCTGGAAAAGGGCAAAACCATTCCGGCTGACGAGGTGGAAGAATTAGAAGAATATCATGAGCCCGCTCAGGAAGACGGCGAAAACTATGAAGAACTTGCAGAGCAGGATGAGTTTTTGGATGAGTCCTACGATGATTATGAGGAACCGGTAGAAAACACAGAGGAATATACGGAAGAGCCGGACACCGCAGACACAGACTTCGAGGTCGAAGAAGAGCCGGACACCGCAGACACAGAAGCCGAAGGTGAAGCAGCGGAGGAAGCTGTTGACGATGCAGCTGCAGACATCGAGGTCGAGGAAGAACCGGACACCGCAGACACAGAAGCCGAAGGTGAAGCAGCAGAGGAAGCCGTTGACGATGCAGCCGCAGACACCGAGGAGGAAGAGCCGGACGCCGCAGATGCAGCTGCCGAAGCAGTGGAAGATGACGTTAAAGATGCAGAAACCGATGCCGTTGCCAAGGGTAAGAAGGCACCCGGACAGAAAAAAGGCAAGCCCGTCAGAAAAGCAGGCAAGGAACAGGGCCGCAGGCTTACCGCAGAAGAAAAAGAATTATTTGGTTCTTATTTACAGAACAAACATACAAGAGAACAGATTTTGAATGCCATTGATAAAATCAGTCTGGCTGCATACACCGGCAACATTATTCTGACCGGTGAAGAAGGTATGGATACTCTTACCCTTGCCAAGAAGCTGATGAAAGAGGTACAGCAGACCGACAGCAATTTCTCCGGAAAGATTGCCAAGATTTCTTCAGAGTCCCTGAATAAGAAAGGCATTGCGCCTGTTTTTGACAGAATTGTAAACGGTGCACTGATTATCCAGAAGGCAAACAAGCTGTCCGACGACAGTGTCAAGGATATGCAGAAGGTAATGAACCAGGAACACAAGGGCATGATTGTCATTCTGGAGGACACCAAGGGCGGTGCGCATAAACTGCTGAAAAAGCATCCTGAATTAAAGGAATTGTTCAACATTGAAATTCATGTAGAAGCTCTGGACAACGATTCCCTGGTTTCCTATGGCCGCAAGTACGCAGAAGAGCAGGAATACGGCATGGATGAAATGGGCGTACTGGCGCTGCATACCTGCATTGCAGAGAGACAGACCATCGACCATATCGTTACCATTGAAGAGGTGAAAGACATTATTGACGATGCCATTCAGCACGCAAACAGAAAGACATTGGGGCATTTCTTCGACATCATCGTTGCCAAGAGATATGATGAGGAAGACAGGATTATACTGCGAGAAAACGATTTTCGTTAAAAATACAAAAGCTATTGTTTAATTGGGAGGGTTTTATGGCAAAGACGGTAAAAAAGACAGAGCAGCCTGAGAAGGTAAAAATGGCTGAAACAGCAAAGCAGGTAAAGAAGAGTGATGAATGGGAACAGGTTTCCATTTCCGAAATGGATCAGTATCTTTTTTCACAGGGAACACATTATGACATTTATAAGAAATTAGGAGCTCATTTTTCCGAAGAAAAAGGCGTAAAGGGTGTGTTCTTTGCAGTGTGGGCTCCCCATGCGGCAGCCGTACATGTAATCGGCGAGTTCAACGGCTGGAACGAAGAAAGTCATCCGATGAAAAAAGAAGGTTCCGGCGGTATTCATAGCCTGTTTGTACCGGGCGTACAGGAAAATACCCTGTATAAGTTCCTGATTACCACAGAAAAAGGTGAAAAGCTTTACAAGGCAGATCCGTTTGCCAACTATGCGGAAATGCGTCCCGGCAATGCTTCTAAGATTACCAGCCTGAAGGGCTTTGCGTGGGAAGATGAAAAATGGGAAGAAAACAGGGATAAGCTAAATGTTTTTGAACAGCCTATCGCTATTTACGAATGCCATATCGGTTCCTGGATGAAGCATCCGGACGGCACGGAAGATGGATTTTACAACTATCGTGAGTTTGCGGACAGACTGGTTGAGTATTTAAAGGAAATGAGATACACACATGTGGAGCTTATGGGTATTGCAGAGCATCCCTTTGACGGTTCCTGGGGTTATCAAGTAACCGGTTATTATGCACCCACATCCCGCTACGGCACACCGAAAGACTTTATGTATCTGGTAAACCGTCTGCACAAAATCGGCGTTGGTGTTATTTTAGACTGGGTACCCGCCCACTTTGCAACCGATGCATTCGGTCTGGGCTGCTTTGACGGCACCTGCATTTTTGAGGATCCCGATCCCCGTAAAGGCGAGCATCCGGAGTGGGGTACCAAAATTTTCAATTACGGTAAGGCGGAGGTAAAGAACTTCCTGATTGCCAACGTGCTGTTCTGGCTGCGTGAGTTCCATATCGACGGTGTGAGAGTCGATGCCGTGGCATCCATGCTGTATCTGGATTATGGTAAAAAGGACGGCGAATGGTGTCCCAATAAGTTCGGCGGCAACAAAAATCTGGAAGCCATTGAGTTTTTCAAGCATCTGAATTCCGTTGTAAGAGGTACTTACCCCGGATTTCTGACCATTGCGGAGGAGTCCACCGCATGGCCGAAGGTAACCGGCGATATAGAAGACGGTGGTCTTGGATTTACCTTCAAGTGGAACATGGGCTGGATGCATGATTTCTGCGAATACATGAAGTTAGACCCCTATTTCCGTAAGGACAATCACTATGCCATGACCTTTGCCATGACATATAATGAAAGCGAAAATTACATACTGCCCCTTTCCCATGACGAAGTGGTACATTTAAAGTGTTCCATGGTCAATAAAATGCCGGGTTACCATGTGGATAAATATGCCAACTTAAGAGTCGGCTACACCTATATGTTCGGACATTCCGGCAAGAAGCTTTTATTCATGGGTCAGGATTTCGGACAGGAAAGGGAATGGAGTGAAGCAAGAGAGCTTGACTGGTTCCTTTTGCAGGAGCCGTTAAACAGAGGCATGAAGGAATTTATGGGAGAGCTGCTTAAGATGTACCGTAAATATCCCTGCCTGTATACCATCGACAACAGCTGGAAGGGCTTTGAGTGGATGAATGCGGATGACAAAGACCGCAGCACCTATACCTTCATCCGCAGGACTAAGGATGGCAGGAACAATCTGCTCTTTGTCTTAAATATGACTCCCATGACATGGGGAAATTACCAGATTTCCGTACCGGCAAAGAAGAAATACAAGCTGGTGCTGAACAGCAACGAAGAACGCTTCGGCGGAAACGGCCATAAGATTCCCGAGGTTGTAGAGGCGAAAGCCAAGCCTTTATGCGGAAGAAAATACTCTATCTCCATTGATTTAGCGCCTTATACAGCTGCGGTATTTGTATTTTAGAGGTTAAGAAAAGAAAAAAAAGTGACGAAATAAAAGGTGAGCACACGGATGTGCTCGCCTTTTTCCTTTTTGGGAGCATACCCAACGGAAAAATAATTTGCAGGATGCAGGTAATTAGAAGAGGAACAAAGGCATGAAGATTACGTTTGACAATTCCGTACAGATGAGTGCGGAACAGACAAATACATACCGGGCGCATGCGGACAGCAAATATATTGCAGGCAATTACGGAGCGGGAAACCGCGCGGCAGGCAATATTATGACGTCATGTGCACAGACGAGGGACATTTCTGACAATGTTATGAATCGTAATGCCTACGATTTTTCCAAAAGCCGGGGACTCCATGGATGGAATGCAGAGGACTTAAAGCAGAATGCGGGTGCGGAAAATGTAAGCCAGATGCATAATTTTATGGCAGTAATGTCCAATTCTTTATCTGACGAAGATTTTGCAAAAATGCAGGAAGACGGTTATGACCCAAAAGACATCAATGCGGAGGATATGGTAACCATTTTGGATACCATAAAAGCAGAGCTTTTGAAAGCGGATGTGCATGTGGCGGGTTATACCGACAGCATAGACAGCGATACCCTGTTAAAGATAACGGGCAGTCAGGGATATGCCAGACAGTTAAGTGAAGAGGATGCCGGTCATATGGCGGAACGCATGGCAGCGGAGGACATTCCCCTGACAGAGGAGAACCTGACGGATGCCGGCGAAGCATGGCTGAGGGGACAGGAACTGACAGAGATGTCGGACGGAAGCCTGCGGTTTATGATTACCAATGAACTGGCGCCCACCATAGACAATCTGTATCTGGCGCAGCATTCCGGAGCCGGCTCCTATGCCGGACAGTCGGCTGTTTTTTTTAAGGAAGATATGCCGGGATATCTGGGGCAGAAGGCAGCCGATGCGGATCTGACCGCACTGCAGGAGCAAATGGGACAGATTGTGGAAGCGGCTGGTTTTCCCATCAATGAAGAAACTCTTCGGGAAGCCGGATTTTTGGTGGAAGCAGACATTCCCTTAAATACCGATACATTTATCCGGTTACATAAACTGACACAGTTATCACTTCCCATGGATGCAGAAGAAATTTTGAACTCCGTAACGGCAGCCATGGCGGAGGGAAAGCCTGCGGGAGAGGCAGACCTCACCGTACAGGAGAGCATTTACCGCAGAGCGGTGAATACCATAGAAGATTACGACAGACGGTATGAAGAAATCTCGGGCACGGCGGTGCAGACACCGGCGGAGATTACCGCGAAAAGGCAGTTGGAGGAAGTGAGACTCCTCATGACGGTGGAAGCCAATGTAAAGTTGTTAAAAAGCGGATTTTCCATTGATACCGCTCCCATAGAAGAAACGATTTCCGCCCTGAAAATGCTGGAAAACAGCCAGACGGGGCAGGTACAGACCGTGGGGGATGCGGCCGACTTGTGCAGGGAAACGCTGCAGAAAACCAGAGAAATCCCTTATATGCCCGCTGCCTCCATCGGCAGATTTATAAACGGACAGGAAACCCTGACAATAGACGGCTTGTACGAAGCCGGCATGGAAATAAGAGAGGCATACCGGAGTGCCGGGGAAGCCTACGAAGCCATGTTTACCGAGGTGCGGACGGACCTTGGGGACAACATCCGGAAAGCATTCCAAAGTGTGGATACCCTCCTTTCGGAGCTGGGACTGGAGTTTACCGATGAAAACCGGAAAGCGGTCCGCAGTTTAAGCTACAACAACATGGATGTGACCGAGGAAAACATACAGAAAATAAAAGGTGCATCAGGTGTGGTAGCAAGAGTAGTGGAAAAAATGACTCCCATGTCAGTACTTAAAATGATAAGGGATGGCGTCAATCCGCTTCAGACCTCCATGGAGGATCTGGAAGAATACCTGTCAGGTCAGGATACTTACGCCGAGGACAGCGAGAAATACAGCCGGTTTCTGTACCGTCTGGAGCAGAATAACGAGATTACCCCGGAGGAAAAAGAGTCCTTCATCGGGATTTACCGTCTGCTCAGGCAGGTGGAAAAATCCGATGGCGCCGCAATCGGAAAGCTGGTGGATACCGGAGCGGAGGTTTCCTTTAAGAACCTGCTGAGCGCCGTGCGTACAGGACATGTAAAAGGTATCAATGTAAAGATAAACAGTGAATTCGGCGGTCTTGTCGAAGCCATTCAGAAGGGTGTTTCCATTGACAGCCAGATAGACAGTGCTTACAATCAGGAAATTTTGCAGAAAATAAGGGAATGGGGCAGTAAAGAAACCGGGATTCCTGAAATACTGGAGCAACTAAAAGAGCCGGTTACCATTCAGAATATCACGGCGCTGCAGGAAATAAACCGGGACGGAATGGCGCCCTTTAAGAAAATTCAGGCAGTCAGGGAAAAATTTACTTCCGGAACGGACGGTGGAGAAAGCCCGGAGGCAGCCGATACACTGACAGGCTGGACGGATGTTTTTCTCGGAGAGACGGAAGCCCCTGCAGCTGACAATACCGACACGGCATTTACGGATAAAGCCCATTTTACGGAAAGCTATGAGGAATTGCTTACCGCCTACGAAGAAGAGGCGAAGGAGCTTACTTTTTCCGGGGAAGCCCATTCCCTGGATATAAAGCTTTTGCAGACGGGTGTCAGACAGCTCGGACTGAAAAGAGCCTTTGCCGCGCAGGAAGAATACGAAGTGCCCTGTATGGTGGGGGATGAACTTACCTCCGTGCATTTGAAAATGATACACGACGAAACGGATAAAGGTCATTTTTATGTAAGAACGGACAGTGAGGTATTCGGCACACTTTCCGGTGATTTCCGGATGGAAAACGGTGAAATATCCGGTATGTTTACGGCAGCTTCTGCGGAAGCGGAAGGGGTTCTGTACAAAGCAGCAGAATTCCTGACACAGGAAGCAGAGGAAAAAAGCCTGAAAACCGGTAAAATAGAGATTGTTACCGGGGTAAAAGAGGCTTCCCCCAAAAAAGAAGCCTCCGCAGTCGGGGAAACGGCAGATTTGTACAAGGCAGCAGGTGCCGTGGTTTATGCATTGAGAAAGAGTCTGCAGACAGAAAGGACAGAAAGCTATGAGAATTAATTACAACGTATCAGCCATGATTTCCAATAACGCACTTTCCAACAGTGAGAATTTACTGACAAAATCCCTGGAGAGATTGTCCAGCGGCTTAAAAATCAATCATGCAAAGGACAATCCCGCAGGACTGGCAACCGCCAAAAGAATGAATGCCCAGCTGACAGGACTCTCTAAGGCAAAGGAAAACGCCAACGACGGTATATCCGTCATTGAAACCGCGGACGGCGCCATGACGGAAGTGCATGAAATGCTGCAGAGATTAAATGAACTGGCTGTAAAATCAGCAAACGGTACACTGTCAGACGACGACAGAACAATGATTCAGCAGGAAGCAGAGCAGCTTTGCAGCGAAATTGACCGTATTTCCGACACCGTGGAATTTGATACCCAGAAGCTTCTGAACGGGGAATTTGACTTAAAGGCTTACACCACCGAAGAAACCATGAAGGTCAGTACATATTCCGACAAGGTGGCAAAGGGGCAGTATGAACTGAAAAATGTTGCCATTACGCTGGACGCGGACGGCAATGTGGACTCCTTCCAGGCAGATTTCGCCGGCAAGTTCCCGACAGATGTAAAGGTGGACAAAATTCAGGACAATCAGGTGTACCTGAAAGCAGGCAACGGTTTTGAAATGACACTGGATTTAAGCAGGGCGGCAGCCGAAGGCAAGACCGATTTAGGCGATGTGGACATTGATGCAACCGGCATCGGCGCCATGAGACTGCAGATTGGCTCCAACGAGGGGCAGGTGCTGGAAATCCAGATTCCTTCCGTAGGTATCAAGCAGATGGGGCTGGAAAATCTTAATCTCAGCACGAAGGAAGGCGCACAGGCAGCCATCGAGAAAATCAGCGGCGCTATCAGCTATGTATCCAGCGTGAGAAGCCAGATTGGCGCTTACCAGAACAGACTGGAATCCACCGTCAACAGTCTGGATATTACCAATGAAAACATGACTTCTGCTTATTCCCGTATCATGGATGTGGATATGGCAGAGGAAATGACTTCCTATACAACCTATCAGATTTTGGCGCAGGCGGGCACTTCCATGCTGGCGCAGGCAAACGAAAGACCTTCGCAGGTATTGCAGTTATTACAGTAAGGTGCGGTAAATCCGGAAAGGAAGGACAGATATGACAAAAGAATGCAAACAGCAGTTTACTCTGCGGATTACCCAGGCGAACAAGACAGAACTGATTGTGATTTTATATGAAATGCTGCTCGCCTATACGCAGGATGCCAAAATAAGCCTGCAGGAAGGCAATACCGAAGCATTCCGGGACAATATAAGAAAAGCGGACAACTGTCTGACGGAGCTGACGGAGTCCCTGGACCTCTCCTATGAAATCGGACGCCGCCTGCTTTCCCTGTATATGTTCTGCAAAAAGGAGCTTCTGAAAGCGGATGTCCGCAAAAAAGAAGAGTTTGTTCTTCATGTGGAAGCCGTCATTACCAGGCTCCGGGATGCCTACAGGGAAGTTGCAGCGCAGGACGAAAGTACTCCTGTTATGGAAAATTCCCAGGAAATATATGCCGGTCTTACCTACGGCCGCGACTCTTTAACCGAAAACATGGCTTATGAGAGTACGAATAGGGGATTTCGGGCATAATTCCGGGACCTCGGCTCTTTCTTTTTCTGCAAGAGAGGTCAGGTAAGTATAGCGTTTTAATAAAGAATTGACCTGATAAATGTAACAGTCAATCATATCAGGTTCCGTTGCATTGTCAAAACCCGCATATGCGATTTCCAAGTCGTAGCGGGTTTTTTCTATGTCCTGGGCAAGGGTGGTGCGGCTGAAATCCTCTTCCACCGGCAGCTCTGTATAGTTGCCCTGTCGAAATAAAACCTTCATGGCAAAATCTCCTTGTTTTTCTTTGCCTAAAGTATAGCCGTAAAGCATGCGTTTTATTCCTCTTTTTTCCAAAAAAGGAGAGGGACTGGAAGATACCCGTACAGATAGCATAATTGCGGTAAGAAGGACATATCATGTTAGAGAAAAAAGGAACACGGTATAATTTTATGGATAATCAGAATGCCGTTATGGTGATAGTGGCGGTCTGCGCAGCCATCCTTTTAATAGGTGCCCTGAAAAGACAGAAGGAGTGGCTTATCAATTTATTATTTCGCACCGTCACAGGCACACTCGGGATATTTTTCATCAATCTGGGGCTGGCTAACTGGGGTATGCAGAGCACCATCGGTATCAACACGGTTACTGTTTTGACAACCGCAATCCTTGGATTTCCGGGCCTTTTCCTGCTTTACGGCATTCATTTTTACAACACTATGTGAAAAAGTACCAAAAATGATTTTTCTCTCAAAAAGCCCTTTACAAATGATAAAAAGTTCCCTATAATTCGTCTTACATCCGAAACAGCTTCGGAATATCGAAACAATCTTATTTTTATTCTATATGTATTTTCTAAAGTATATTGGTTCTATTATCTTGATTTCTTTTTTAATTCCTAAGAATTGAAAAATTTAATTTCACGGAAAGGAGGCGCAGCAATATTTATGTCCTGTTATTGATTTTGGCAACAGCCGGTTATTTTGACTGCCGCTATGGAAAAATTCCCAATAAACTGATAATGGCCGGGCTTCTGGCAGCCATTGTCTGCCGGACGGCAGGAGTCTGCGAAAAAGTTTTCATTTTGCAGGAAAGTGTGCAGTTTGCTGATTTATCTGCTTACCTGTGGTATCCGTTTCTGTTTGTGGGGTTGTACTTTTGTTTTACCGTGGGCGGACTGGGGGCAGGGGATGTGAAGCTCTATATGGTCAGTGCCTTGTTTTTAAGACCGGAGGAAACAATGTATTTTCTCCTGCTCAGTATGGGACTGGCGTTAGGGATGTTTCTTATCCGCTGTCTGTGGGAACGGACCCATTATATCCGGCTGGCGGTTCCTATGTTTGTGAGTTTAGGCATTATGATTGTATACAGAAAGGCGTTTTAGTATGAAGAAAAAAATTATGGCATTTTATGACAGTGAGTCCGACTATACGGAGGATATGGCGGATTACCTGAAAAAACAGGAGGGATTTCCCTACGAACTGCATACTTACACGGAGCAGGAAAAGCTGCTGTCTTTCGGAAAGGAAGAGCCGATTGAGGTGCTGGTGGTGGCAGAGTCGGATTATACCTATGAAGTGGCGGGGCTGCCGGTGGGAAAGACCCTGCTCTTAAACGAAAGCGGCACCATTGCCGGGGAAAATATCCGCAATATCAACAAATACCAGAAAGCGGAAAATATCTACCGGGAGATTACCGGAGAGATAGCTGCAATGATTCCCGAGGAAGAAAAGAGTCTGCGGTCATGTGATAAGGCAAAGATAATCGGGTTGTATTCTCCCATCCGCAGATGCCTGCAGACTTCCTTTGCCCTGACACTCGGACAGGCTCTTTCGGAAAAGAAAAAGGTACTGTATATCAGCTTTGAGCATTACGCCGGCTGGAATCAGCTCTTAAACAAAAGTATCAAAGGGGATTTGGCGGCACTTCTTTACTTCCTGCAGGAGTCGGAAGAGCGGTTCGCAGTGAGACTGCAGTCCGTTACCATGCAGATAGGACGGCTGCATTATATACCGCCGGTGTATGCGGGACAGAACCTGATTTATGCGAAAGGCCCGGAATGGGTGGATCTGGTGGAAAAGATTGCCGAATACGGAGGCTATGACTATGTGATTTTGGATTTGAGCGAAAGCATACAGGGCATTTTTGAACTGCTGAAACATTGCGACAGGATTTACACGATTACGAAAGAGGATCCTGCTGCACAGGGCAAAATTGCCCAGTATGAGGAACTGCTCAGGGATTACCGGTGCGAGGAGATACTGGAGAAAACGTCCAAGAAGCTCCTGCCGGTCTTTACGGGTATCCCGGAGCGGCTGGAACAGTACACCAGAGGGGAACTTGCGGACTATATCCGGAAACTGATTTCGGAAGAACTGGAGGCGGCATGAAAAAATACTTAGAAGAAAAATTACTCAACAGGCTGGATTATTCCAAAGAAACAACGGATGAGGAGGTTCTTTCCCAGATAGATGATCTGTTTCTTCTGGAAGAAGCAATCCGGCTGTACCCGGTGGATATCCGGCGGAAACTCAAGCAGGAAATATTTTGTTCCCTGCGCAGGCTGGATATTTTACAGACTCTTATAGAGGACAGCAGCATAACGGAAATTATGATAAACGGACCCGACCACATTTTTGTGGAAAAAAGGGGACGGATGGAAGAAGTTCCCATACAGTTTTCTTCCGAAGAAAAATTACTGCAGATTATCCAGCGGATTGTGGGGGATTGCAACCGTACGGTAAATGAAGTATCCCCTATTGTGGATGCCAGACTGCAGAACGGAAGCCGTGTCAATGTGGTGCTCTCACCCATTGCACTAAATGGTCCCATCGTTACTATTCGTAAATTCCCCGATTGTCCCCTGACCATAGACCAGCTTATAAGCTGGGGAAGCATCACAAAGGAAGCAGCCGAAGAACTGCGCCTGTACGTGCAGGCAGGGTACAACATCTTTGTCAGTGGCGGAACCGGTTCCGGAAAAACCACTTTCTTAAACATCTTATCCGATTTTATTCCCAAGGATGAAAGAATTATCACCATTGAAGACAGTGCGGAGCTGCAGATACAAGGCATTGAAAACTTAATTCGCTTAGAAACCCGGAACGAAAACGTGGAGGGCTGTCATGCCATTACCATAAGGGACTTGATTAAAAGCTCCCTGCGGATGCGTCCGGACAGGATAATTGTCGGGGAAGTCCGCGGCAGCGAGGCGGTGGATATGATTACGGCATTTAATACCGGACATGACGGCTCTATGTCAACCGGGCATGCAAACAGTGCCAGGGATATGCTAAGCCGTCTGGAAAATATGATTTTAATGGGAATGGACATTCCGCTGGCGGCGGTAAAACAGCAGATTGCTTCTGCCATTGACATCATGATACATCTTGGCAGGATACGCGATAAAAGCAGAAGAGTGCTGGAAATTACAGAAATTGACGGCATACAGGATGGAGAAATCAAGATGCACACTCTTTATGAGTTTACGGAGGATGCCTCTCCGCGGATTGGTATTTTGCAAAAGAAAGGACAACTGCAGCATGTGGAAAAACTTAAGGCAGCAGGTCTTATGCTATAAGAAGAAAAAGAGGGAGTACTTTGCCGCTGCAAAAAAAGGCATTGTCCTGTATAAAATCTATTATTTTACAGGAAAAGAAAAGGTAAAGTATCTGCTTTTGAGCCTTGGCTGTGTGTTGTTTTTATCCTGTTTCTTTTATGGAACGCCGTTTGTTGCGGTTCTGCTTCTGCCATTAGCTGTACGGATTTATGTCGGTATGCAGAATAACAGGCAGAAACAACGGAAAAGAGATTTGGAAATACAGTTTGGGGACTTCCTTATTTATCTGTCTGCCAATCTGCGAGCGGGTTTTTCCGTGGAAAATGCCTTTTTGGAGAGTGCCAAAGATATCCGCAGCCTGTACGGAGCACGGGGAATGGACAGCCGAAACCTTATAGGAGCCGAACTTAAGAAAATGGAAAAGGATTTTTCCTACAACAGACCGCTTGCGGGTTTTCTGACGGAGCTTGGAGAACGCAGTGATGTGGAGCATATCCGGGAATTTGGGGATATCTTTTCTCTTGCGGTAAAGAGCGGTGGAAATCTTCCTTCCGTTATTGAGTCTGCGGCAACCCTGATAGGGGATGAAATATCACTGAAACAGGAAATTGCCGTAGCTGTCAGCGGCAAACTGTTTGAACAGAAGATTATGAACATTATTCCCTTTTTACTGGCCTGCTATATTGAAATAGGAAATCCGGGTTTTTTCAAGGGCTTGTATGAGGGCGTTACCGGAAGAGGGGTCATGACGGTATGTCTGTTCTGTTATCTGGGAGCCCGCAGTCTTGCAAACCGCATTTTACTTGATATTTTATGACGGGAATACATAACGGAGATCCGGGAGAAAGACAAAAGAATGGATAAAATGAAGAAACAGAAATACTGCGTGCTTATGGTGGCGGCAGGATGCCTGATTTCCCTGCTGCTTATGATACAGGACGGAGAAAAGGAGGTGCTGCTGGATGGCAGGTATATTTACAGAAATGAAGCAGGAAAAGGAGAACAGACAGTATGGTTGTCTGCAGAAAGTGAAGATGGCAAGCTGGCGGAAACAGAGCTGCGTATTCAGGAGAATAGGTACTCAGAAGCAGAGCTGTCGGTTCTGTATGAGAAGCTGCTAAAGGAGCTTCCGGAAATCGTACTGGGGGATAATGCTTTCTGGGACAGTGTATCGGAGGATTTATATTTACCGGAGAGGATGTCAGCTTATCCGTTTACCCTGACCTGGAGCAGCGACAATCCGCAGATTCTATCCGAAAGCGGAACCTTGCTGCGGCAATCCTCCGTATCTGTAAGTCTTACTCTGACAGTATCTTACTACTCGTTTGAAAGGGTAGTGAATTTTCCGGTCACGGTAGCGGAAAAGCCGCCGGAGTATGAAGAAGTGGTGGAAAGAACGGCAGAACAGGCGGAAGAAGCCAGCCGGGGAGAAAATGTGATTACCCTGCCGGAGGAAATCAACGGTGAAAAAGTGGTATGGAAAACCAAAAGGAAAGGAGGAAATCTATGGGCAGCAGGACTCGGAACAGGAGCAGCACTGTTTTACTGGTTTGGAACAGAGTGGCAGCAGAAAAAAGAACGGGAAAAGAAAATTGCTGTTATGGAGGAGGAATACCCCGCCATTGTCAATAAACTCACCCTCTATCTGGGAGCGGGTTTAAGTATCGGAAACAGTTGGAAGAAAATCGCGGAAAAAGGTTATGGTAAAAACCCTGTATATGAAGAAATGCTCTATGCAAGCAGGGAGATAGAAGGCGGAGTATCAGAAGCGGCAGCATTTGAAAATTTTGGCAAAAGAGTGGGACAGAAGCATTATGTAAAACTGACAGCATTACTGACACAAAGTCTGCAGAAGGGAAATACCCAGTTGTTTAACACACTGCGTCAGGAGGTTACGGCGCTGTCGGAAGAAAGAAGCGCCGCATCCAGAAGAAAGGGGGAGGAGGCGTCGACCAGACTTCTTTTTCCCATGATGCTAATGCTTGCCATGACAATGGTACTGATCATGTATCCGGCATTTTTAGCTTTTTAACAATGAAAACAGGAGGATATTTATGAGAAAGAAAAAAGGATTTCAGGATTTTTTAAGAGAAGAAGACGGTATGGGAACGGTCGAGGTTATTTTGATAATCGTGGTTCTGGTGGGATTAGTTATCCTTTTCAAATCACAGATTACAACTATTGTACAGTCGTTGTTCGGTAAGATTACGGCAAAGACGGACAAGCTGTAAAGGGAGGTATACAGATGAATAGCAGACGAAGCATGGCTTGTTCTGTGAGGGAGGGTTTGGGGAAAGGATATCTGACAGTTTTTCTGACACTGATTTTGACGGTAATGTTGTCCTTCAGTATGACACTCATAGTGAGTGCCGGGGAAAATACCCGCCGGTTTGCGGCAGAGTGTGTGACGGATATCGGGATGAACAGCATTCTGGCAGAATATCACAGGGAGCTGCTGGAGCAATATAATGTTTTTTTCACAGATATTTCCTATGGCACCCAGGTGATTGCCTATGAAAATATGACAGAACACTTAAAGAATTACATTAACCACAATCTGCAGGGCGATGACCTGTTTATGCAGGGAATCTACGGAAATCTGATACATATGGAATTAGACAATATAGCGGTAAACGGCGCCCTTTCCGCCTGCGAGGAGGGAGGTATATCCCTGCGCAGACAGGCGGTGGATGCGATTAAACAGGATGTGGGCATCACGTATCTTGAAAAAACAGGTGAGTGGCTGGCTACCCTGCAGAGCTCGGGAATTATGGATATCAATCTGCTGGAGAAGCAGAAGGAAGCAGAGAAAAAAGTTGTGGAGCTGACCGGAAAAAAGATGGGTACATTGTTTGAGGAGGAAGAACAGGAAGACAATGCGGTAACTTTTTACGAAGCAGGTATTTTGAATCTGGTGGCGGACAGGGAAGAGCTGTCTTCCCGGGAAATAACGCTTTCCCAATATGCCTCGCACCGTGTGCATTTTGAAAGTGGCGGTCTTTCGGTGCCGGAGAGCTATGCGGATGATTTCTGGGATGAACTGTTTTTTCACGAATATATTATGTCCTATACCGGTCACTACGGAGAGGAAAATTCCGGGTCAGCATATGAAAAGAATTTCGGGCTGGCATATGAAACGGAGTATCTTCTTGCGGGAAAGGCAAAGGATATTGATAACCTCAAAGCTGTTGCCGGTCAGATACTGGCAATCAGGGGCGGCGCCAATCTGATTGCCCTTATGCAGGATGAAGGCAAAAAACAATATGTACAGATACTGGCGTTTTCCATGGCATCCTTACTGGGAATACCGGAAGCAGAGGAAGTACTGGAAGAACTGTTGAAAATTATCTGGGCTATGGCGGAAGCCTTGTATGATGTTACCATACTTTTGCAGGGAGGCAGAATTCCTGTCATCAAACAGCCGGAGGAATGGCATTATTCCATGGAAAATGCCCTTAACTTTGTGAGACCGGAGACAGGGCAGACCAAGATAACGGATGGACTTTCTTATGAAGATTACTTACGAATTCTTCTGTGTTTCCACGGGAAAGAAGAACTGACCATGCGTATGGCAGATGTTATGGAAATGAATATCCGGAATACTCCCGGAAATGAAAATTTCTGTATGGACGGCTGCTTTGAGTCTTTTCGGGTACAAATTGTCTATCGCGGTGAGCGGGACAAAAAATATACCATAGATAGAACCTATGGGTATTGAGCCCATTTATAAACAGCGGAAAAAGAAAGTGGTGATGTCCCTTTTATGGGAAAAAACAAATTTCTCTCATCAACTTATAATCGAATAAGCACAAAACATCCTTCTCAATTTCTCACAAATATATCCCATTATGTTTGTAAGAACTACTCCTTAAACAAAATACATTCCATAAGAGGGATATCCCCACTTTCTTTTGTACGGGGAAGCATGACCGTGGAGGCGGCGATGGTTCTTCCGTTGTTTCTGTTCTGCTTTCTCAATCTGTTTTCAATCTTAAATATCTACAGTCTGCAAACGACCCTGATGGCAGCGCTGCGGGAAACGGGGCAGGATTTATGTGTGTACGGTTATGCCTATGAGCGGATGGTACAGGAAGAGGATGATGAAGGACTGGAGGCATTTGCGGAAAACATTGCTTTTTCCTACAGTTATGTAAAGTATAAGGTAGAAAACTATTGTGGCAAAGAGTATCTGGAACAATCGCCGTTGAGCTATGGAAGGAAAGGGCTTGTTTACGCTGATTCCTCCGTATTGCAACAGGGAGATATTGTGGATCTGGTTGTATCTTACCGGGTTTCGCCACTTATAGACCTGGCTGGGTTCCGGCCGAAATGGTTTTACAGCCGGTATTACGGGAGAGCCTGGACGGGCTATGATGTGGAGGCAGCCAAACGGGAGGAAATGGTGTATGTAGCAGAGTATGCCAGAGTTTTTCACAAAGAGCCTTCCTGTACCTACATCAATCTTTCTGTCCATAGCGTAACTGCGGATGCATTGCCGGCGTTGACCAATGCCGAGGGGAAGCATTATAAGCCTTGTGAAACATGCAGACCGGACAAAGAACAGGTACTTTATATTACGCAGGAAGGAAACCATTATCACGGAAACGCCGGATGCCGGGGACTGAAACGCACGGTTTACATGGCAAAAAGGAAGGACGTGGAGAGCAGCTTAAGCCCCTGCGGAAGATGCTATCCGTAAGTGTTGGTATAAGGAATGAAAGCACAAGGCGTTAAAAGCAGGAGATTAAGATATTCATAAGGGAAGGAACGTGGAAGAAATGAATTTGGAAATTTGGCAGGAAATAGGCAGCATAGGTATTCTTGCAATCAGCACATTCTGGGATATCCGCTTTAAGAAAATACCTTTATATCTAATGGCAGCAGGTATACTCCCCGGACTTATTCTTCTGGGATTACGCCTCGGACAGAGCACGGGCAGCACCTTTGGCGGAAAATTGATGGAAACAGCCGGCTGCTTTCTGCCCGGTTTATTTTTACTGCTTCTTTCTTTTCTGACAGAAAGAAAGGTGGGCATGGGAGATGGACTCCTGCTTCTTATCATAGGTGCCATGGAGGGAGCGGGAATTACCGGATTTGTCTTCTGCTGGGGACTGTTTCTGCAATCTCTTTTTGCGGTTGTTTTAGTCATCCTGAGGAAAGCAGACAGGAAGACGGAGCTGCCTTTCGTACCGTTTCTTTTAATGGGGAGGTTGATATTGTTTGTTATGTGAAAGTTCAGCAAAAGCGGAGAAATGGTACGGTAAAGCCCTTCCCGGGTATATGACATTGGAGGCAACTTTTATTCTGCTGCTAACATTTACCGTTATTTTATTCCTTTTCTATGCCGGTATTTATAATTACGACAAATGTGTCATAAAACAGAATGCCTATATAGCAGCACTGCGAGGCAGCAGGACTTATGCTGAGAATGCAGACCGGGTACCTGCCCTGAGCAAAGAAAATTTCGAGGAGCTTTCCAAGGACTCTTATGTGGGACTGTCTTATGACTATCAGGTGGAATATGTGGGCAGCATCCAGAGGAAAGCAGCGGTTTCTCTGTCCGGTCATATGGAGGTTCCGGTAAAAGCTTATGAGAAACTGTTTCCGGCAGACGGATGGGACATACAGGAGACGGTGGAAAGCGGCTGTAGGGATCCGGTCTATCTGTTGCGCTTCTGCCGCCGCATCATCAGGAAAAAGCAAAACCAATAAAATATACAGAGGAGCAGAAAAACATGGAAAAAGAATATATCAGCAGCTACAACAGAAATTATCTGAAGATAAAACCACAGGGAGAACTGCAGGGGAAGCTGCGTTATCAGTATCAGATTTTAACGGGAAAGAAGTTAGATGGCATTCTGGGAGCGGATTTTCACATTCATAACGGAGAAAGCGGGTTGTATTACGATATTACCGGTAAGGTAAACCTGCCGACACTGTTTTCCAAAAAGAAAATCAGTCTTAATTTTATGAATCGTTTTATCAGCAGTCTGGAAACCGCATTGTGGTCTTTGGAGCAGTACCTGCTGGATGAAAGAAATCTGATGCTGCAGCCGGAATACCTGTATGTGGATATGGATAATATGCAGAACCAGAGCAGTCCGGAGGGAAGTCTGTATTTTGTATATTGTCCGTATTTTACGGAAACAGAGGAAAGAGATGTAGAGCCCCTTTTTACTTTTTTGCTGGAAAAGGCGGAGGAAGAGGATGCTGAGCTTATGGATGCCATTTTCAGTCTGTATGCGGCATGGGAAAATCTTGGGGAGCAGTTTCGGGGCGAGTCCTTATTGCACGCCTGGCCTATGGAAACAGGCAGCGGAACAGAAGAAGCAGGCGTAAGGGATGCAACAGGCGTAAAGGGAGATAAAGGTAACAAAGACAGAGAAAAGCTATCCGGCGAAAATACATATGCCATGGTACGGGAAGAGAACATGCATTATGAAGAAAAGGCGGACAAAAGGGCATGTGGTAACGGTGCAGAAAAAGAGGACAGAATGCTGTATGGTAATGACGAAGAAAAAGAGGAACGGAAACTGTACGGCAACGGCAGACAGAACAGGAGGGTACTTACCCTTACCCGGTTTCCGGTAATTATCGGGCGGAAGCCGGAGTACGCGGATCTGGTCATCAATGAGCCGTCCGTTGACAGCATGCACGTTAAAATTCTGGAAGAGGACGGCCATATTTATATGGAAGATATGAATGCCGCAGCAGGAACCTTCAAGAACGGCATACAGCTCAGACCCTATGAAAGAGTCGAACTTCTTAGGGAAGATGAGGTAAAATTCGGAAAGCTGGAATTTACATATCGATAAAATCTGTAAATTCCGGTATTGACACCAACTTGGTACCAAGTTATGGTTGTAACCATAAACTTTGAGAAGCAAAATGTTGGAGGTCATGATGTATGGAAAATTATTCAGTAATGGATACCGTATGGATTTTGATGTCAACAGTTTTGGTGTTTATCATGCAGGCAGGATTTATGCTACTGGAAACAGGGTTGACACGAAAGAAAAATTTAGCCAATGTGGCAATTGAAAACTTAATGGACTTTGCCTGCGGCGGGATTGCTTTCCTTCTCGTGGGATTCAGACTTATGTACGGAAAGGGAAGTGTTCCTTACTTTCCCAAGACTGCATACATGGCATTTACCATGATGTTCTGCGCAACGGCGGCGACCATTGTATCGGGAGCAATAGTCGGCAGAGTAAAATTCAAGGCATATCTGATTTTTACGGTCTGTGTATCGGCAATCATCTATCCGATAGCAGGTCACTGGGTGTGGGGCCAGGGATGGCTGAGCAGTCTATCCATTGGAGAATTTACCGGATTTACGGATTTTGCCGGAGGCGCGGTGGTACATACCGTTGGCGGAGTTGCCGCACTGGTGGCATCCATGATGGTTGGTCCCCGGATTGGAAAGTTCCATAACGGCAAATCCAATGTAATTGCCGGGCATGATATCAAAGCAGCGACACTGGGAACCTTCATTCTCTGGATTGGCTGGCTCGGATTCAATACCGGCTCCGTACTTTCGATTGAAAATAATATAGAAGAAGCAGCCGCTATTTTCTTAAATACCAATATCAGTGCCGTGTTTGCGGCGGTATCCGCGATGGCTTTCAGCTGGATACGCTTCAATAAGCCGGATGTGACCATGATTTTAAGCGGCACACTGGGTGGCCTGGTTGCCATTACAGCCGGATGCAGTGAAGTTTCTCAGATTGGGGCCATGATAATCGGTATTGCTGCCGGCGTACTTACCGTTGTGATGATTGAAGTTATTGACAGCCGTTTCAAGGTGGATGATCCGGTAGGTGCTGTAGCGGTACATGGCATATGCGGTATCTTCGGAACCGTTGCCGTAGGCTTATTTGCTAAAAACGGCGGTTTTTTTACCACGGGACATCTGGAAAGACTGGGTATCCAGCTGATTGGTATATCTGCTATTGTGGTATGGACAAGCGTCGTTTCCGGGATTATACTCTTTATAATCAAAAAGACAGTTGGGCTGAGGGTATCCGCAGACGCAGAAATTAAGGGACTTGACTGGTCGGAACACGGTATTCCCTACGATAATGTAGACCTGGCAGAAATCAATGATTATGTGCCGAAGATAGAGGAACTGGTGGATGTGGAAAATGCAGTTCCGGTGGAAAGCTTTGCCGAACCTGAGGTAGATCAGTCCAAGGCAGCCATTACCAAATTAGAGATTGTGGCTCGTCCGGAAAAATTCTCTGCCCTGAAGGAGGCATTGAACGAAATCGGTGTCACAGGAATGACAGTCACCAATGTTATGGGCTGTGGTATACAAAAAGGCTCCACCGAATTTTACAGGGGAGTTTCATCGGAAGTTTACCTTAGACCCAAGATCCAGATAAATATAGTAGTAACCAAGGTCCCGGTAGAAAAGGTGGTAGAGACGGTAAGACAGACTCTTTACACCGGACATATCGGAGATGGCAAGATATTTATATACACCGTGAAGAATGTAATTAAAATCCGAACGGATGAAAGAGGCTACTCGGCATTACAGGGGGCCGATGATTAAAACAGAATAGTCTATGAGAGATAAACAAAGGCGTTTAATCCAAACCGGATGGCGCCTTTTTTTATAAACAAAATTTATTTACAGGAGGGCATGATTATGAAAAAAAGAATTTTAGCAACAATCCTAACAGTCTCCATGATGGCTATGTTTGCTGCCTGTGGTTCTACATCCACCGGCGGAACAACAGGGACTGACAGTGTAGCGGAAACACCGGGCACCACAGCGGCAGCTTCTGACACAGAAACGGATGCCAGCCAGGGCAGTGCAGATATCACTGTCAGTGATACACTGAAGGTTGCACTTTCCACAAATCCTCCATCACTGGATTCCATGCTGTATACGGCAGCAGCAGTACGTGATGCAAACAGAGTGATGTATGAAGGTCTGTTTGAACTGGATGAAAATTATAATCCTTCTCCCCAGTTAGCAGAATCCTATGAAGTGGATGAAGACTACAAGAAATGGGTGTTCCACTTAAGACAGGGAGTTTTGTTCCATGACGGAAAAGAGATGACAGCAGATGATGTGGTAGCTTCCATGAACAGATGGATCCAGTACAACTCTTCCTTATCCTCCATTATTAAGCATGAGGAGCAGTTTTATGCAGTGGACGATTATACCGTAGAAATTGACTTGGAGGAACCCGGTTATCTGTTATTAAACCTGATGACCGCTCCCGCCAGATATCCTTATATCACAACCGTTGAAGCGATTGAAAATGCTGATCCCGAAACAGGCGCTTTGACCGAATATGTAGGAACCGGTCCCTGCAAGTTTGTGGAATGGGTACAGGACTCCTATATCAAATACGAAAGATATGCGGATTACAAGGGACCTGGCTATGCACTTACCGGTGAAGCCGGCGACAAAAACGTATATTATAACGAGATTTACTACTATATTGTACCCGACGCATCTGTAAGAGCAGCCGGTATCCAGACCGGTGAATATGATGTGGTACAGTCTGTCAGCTATGATGATATTGCCATGCTGGATGCAAACAGTGATGTTTCTCTGGCAAAGAACACCGTTGGCAACTATGGTATCCTGATTAACAAGGCAGAGGGCTCCGAACTGAACGATATGTTGATTCGTCAGGCATTCTGTTATGCGGTAGACGCCGATGAGATTATGGCGGTTGTTATTTCCGACCCGGAATATGTAGATATTTACAGCTCCATGATGCCTAAGAATACAAGCTGGTATACCGAATCCGGTTCCGAATACTGGAGCCAGCATGACCCGGAAAAGGCAGCAGAGCTCTTAAAAGAAGCAGGTTATGACGGAACACCTATCCGTATCCTTACCACACCGGATTATCCTACCTGGGTAGATGGCTGCCAGATTCTGAAGGACCAGCTGGAAGCAGCCGGTTTTACCGTGGAAGTTGACTCTATGGACTGGGCATCCGTTCAGACCACCAAGAAAGGTCAGGATACCTGGGAAGCTATTATCCAGTGGTGGCCTGCAGTGCCGGTTCCTACCGCACTTCGCTGCAATTCCCAGACAGATAACGGCTGGATGGCATTCGATGATGTTATTGCCCTGTTAGACAGCATCAACAGTGCAAAGAGCTTTGACGAGGCTTATGCTCTTTGGGATGAAGCAAACGGAAAGCTTCTGGAATACGGCAGCTTTGTTCCTCTCGGCTATGCAGATGAGGCTTATGCCGTATACAAAACGGTAGAAAACTATCATCCGTTCTTAGGCATGAATATTTATAACTGCTACGCAGCGGAGTAATTCCCTGCCGGGCAGGCTGAATTTTAAGAAACAGGAGAGAACCCAGAGCACCTTTTGCGGTTCTCTCCCATTAAGAGGTAATCGTATGGGAAAATACATTGGAAAAAGATTTCTTTCAATTATTGTTACGCTGTTTATCTTATCCATATTTGTATTCTGGCTGACGCATAATACGTCGGGAGACCCGGCAGCCGTTATCTTAGGCTCGGAATCCACACCGGAACAGATTGATGCGTTAAGGGAACAGATGGGATTAAACGATCCTCTTATCACACAGTATGTACGATGGTTCAAGGAAGCATTACAGGGAGATTTCGGAGATTCTTATTTCCGGAACGAACCGGCATTGCAAGCGGTGAAAGAGAGTTTTATTCCTACGATAGAAATTTCCTTATATGCAGAGCTGATTGCGGTGCTGATTGCCATTCCGGCAGGCATCTTTGCAGCATCCCGAAAAGGAAAAATGTCAGATGTTGTGACATCCTCCATAAATCTGATAGGTCTGTCATTGCCCAATTTCCTGATTGCATTGATTTTTATCCTGTTTTTCGGGGTAAAACTTCAGGCGTTTCCGGTATCCGGTTATAAAACGATAGCGGCAGAAGGAGCGGCGACACATTTTAAGTATCTGATTATGCCGGTTGCAGCGCTTGCCATCACGCAGATACCGATTATCATGCGTACCACCAAATCGGCTATGAGTGAAGTGCTGGCTACCGATTATATCAAGACAACCAAAGCAAAGGGCTTGAAAAAGGTGAAGGTTATCTTAAAACATGCGCTACGGAATTCCGCCAACACCATCCTGACGGTAATCGGACAGGGTATCGGCAGCCTGTTTGCCGGTGCGGCTGTTATTGAAACAATTTTTACCATACCGGGCATGGGACAGTTGATCGTAAGCTCTGTACTGAAAAGGGATTATCCCATTATCCAGTGCGTCATCATGCTGGTAGGATTAGTGTATATCGTTATCAACTTTATCGTGGATATGCTTTACGGCGTTGTGGACCCCCGTATCAGAATTACAGGAAAAGCCAAGTAAGGAGTGTGAAAACATGAATGAAAAAACAAAAATCAGCAGACAGGCTATTAAGGAAAACAGAAGAATAAAACTGCTGAGCTTTTTACATAGCAAAACGGCTGTAATAGGCTTCCTCATTACGGCAGTCATGATTTTACTGGCTCTTCTTGCTCCTGTACTTGCACCGGAAGGCCCTTATGTAAATGATGCTGCCAATCGTCTGAAGGCTCCTTCCGCTCTTTATATCATGGGAACGGATAAGCTTGGCCGGTCGGTCTGGGTGAGAATTCTGTACGGAATCCGGATTTCCCTGATTGTCGGCGGCGTTACAACGATTGTTTCCATGGTTCTGGGAACAATATTCGGTATCCTGGCGGGGTATTTTCAGGTGATGGATACCATTGTCATGAGAATTTGCGAAAGTCTGGCAGCCATTCCACCGATTTTGATGGCCATTGCCCTGATGTCTGCATTTTCCAGCGATATGAAGAGCGTTATTATTGCCATGTGCATTGTGTATACACCGGTAATTGCCAGAGTGGCGAGGGCATCCACACTGTCGGTCAAAGAGATGACTTATATTGAGGCAATTAAATCACAGGGGGCGGGGACTCTGACGGTCCTGTTTTCCCATATTCTCCCCAATATTCTTTCACCGGTTATCGTACAGGGCACGTACACCTTTGCCATTGCCATCATTCTCGAAGCAGCGCTCAGCTTTTTAGGAGCAGGCATACCGGCTCCCATTCCCAGCCTGGGCAACATTTTATATGAAGCAAAAGGTGTTATTTTCAATTCCTGGTGGATGACTATATTCCCCAGTATTGCGATGGTTCTGCTTGCGGTCGGCATTAATCTGCTGGGAGACGGCATCAGGGACGTTCTGGATCCTACGTCAAACTAAAGGTGGTGAAGCATATGGGTGAAAAATTACTTGAGATTAAAAATCTGAAAACAACCTTTAAGACCCTGCGGGGCATGGTGACGGCGATTAACGGTGTTTCTTTTTCGGTATCAAGCGGAGAAATTCTGGGAATTGTTGGAGAATCCGGATGCGGCAAGAGCGTTACCTCACAGAGTATCATGCGTCTGTATGATGAAAAAAATCTTGCGCGGTACGAAGGAGAAGTTTACTTTCGAGGGAAAAATATTCTGACACTGCCGGAAAAGGAAATGGAGGCTATCCGGGGAAACGAGATTGCCATGATATTTCAGGATGCGCTTTCCAGTCTGGACCCGGTTTTCACAGTAGGTGAACAGATAGTGGAAACCATTATGCAGCATCAGAAAATCAGCAAAGCGGAAGCCCGCAAAAAGGCAGTGGAGATTTTGAAGCAGACAGGTATACCGGCTCCGGAAAAACGCGTGAATTCCTATCCGCATGAAATGTCTGGAGGTATGAGGCAGAGAGCAATGATTGCCATGGCCCTTTGCTGTAAGCCCAGTCTTCTGATTGCCGATGAACCTACAACAGCATTGGATGTGACGATACAGGACCAGATTTTAAGCCTGATTTTAGACTTAAATAAACAGTACGATATGGGCATTATGCTGATTACCCATGATCTTGGTGTGGTAGCACAGGTCTGTACCCGTGTGGTCATCATGTATCTGGGGCAGGTCGTGGAAGAAGCGACTGTAGACGATCTGTTTGACCATCCGCTGCATCCTTACACGGACGGACTTATCAATTCCATACCGCGTCTGGATACGGACAGGGACAAGCCGCTCTACATTATCGAAGGAACGGTTCCCAGTCTTAATAATGTAGGAAAAGGCTGCCGGTTTGCCGGAAGGTGCCGTTACGCCACGGAAGCCTGCCGGAGTACGGAGGTGCCGCTTTACAAGGTGGATGAAAATCACAAGGTACGGTGTCTGAAATACAAGGAAAAAGAGGTGATTGACAATGGATAGGACAGAGAAAGACGAAACCATTCTGGAAGTAAAAAACCTCACCAAGGAATTTCACGTAGGAGGAAAAATCAAGGCAGCGGGCGCTACGGTGAAAGCCTTAAATCATATAAACCTTACCGTAAAGAAAAATGAAACGGTCGGTCTGGTAGGAGAGTCGGGATGCGGCAAGAGTACGGCGGGAAGAACCATCATGCGTCTGATAGAGCCTACGGAAGGGGAAATTTATTTCAAAGGCATGAATTTCACGGCGCTGGGAAAACGCGAGCTGCAGAAAAACCGGCATTTAATCCAGATGATTTTTCAGGATCCGTATACTTCCTTAAATCCCAGAAAAACGGTGGGTCAGATTATAGAAGAGCCTCTTATTATCAATAAAATAGGAAACAGCAAGGAAGAAAGAGTCCGGATGGTTATGGACATTATGCATAAATGCGGACTCAGGGAAGATCAGTATTTCCGGTATCCCCATGAATTCTCCGGCGGACAAAGACAACGAATCGGAATTGCCAGGTCTCTAATCTTAAATCCGGAGCTGATTATCTGCGACGAACCGGTTTCGGCGCTGGATGTTTCCATTCAGGCACAGATACTGAATCTGCTGGCGGATGTAAAAAAAGAAAACGGAATTTCTTATCTATTTATTTCCCATAACATGAGTGTTGTCCGCTATGTTTCCGATAAGATAGCGGTTATGTATCTGGGAAACATTGTGGAATATGCCACCACGGAAGAACTGTTTTCCCACCCGCTGCATCCCTACACACAGGCGCTTCTTTCCGTAGTGCCGGATGCCAATCCTCATGCAAGAAAGGAGAAAATCAGGCTGAAGGGAGAAATTCCTTCTCCCATGGATATACCGGACGGTTGTCCGTTTCATACCAGATGTCCCTATGCAACGGTTGACTGTAAGCACATAGTACCGAAAATGCATTCTATTAATGAAGAACACAGTGTATGCTGCCTGAAATACGAGTGATGCCTATGATGAGTCTGACAGAGGAGCGAAAAATAAAAATAGCACAGTACATTAAAAGCTATATCCGGAAAAACCAGCTGAAGAACGGGGATCCGCTTCCCTCGGAAAATGCACTGGCGGAACAGTTCGAGGCCAACCGGAATACCGTGCGCAGTGTTTATGCCATGCTGAAGGCACAGGGAATTGTTTATGCAAAAAAAGGATGCGGATATTTTGTGGCGGAAAAGCCGAAGTCCCTGATGTATAACTACAGCAGGGAGATTGGTTTTTCGGAGAACATTCAGAAACAGGATGAAACCTATGAGAATAAAATCGTCAACATCAGCAAAAGACCTATGACGGCAGCCGAAGCAAAGGTATTCCGTGCAGAGGATGCGGGAGATGTTTTTGTAATTACAACCCATAGAAGTATCGATGGAAAAGTATTTGCCATGGCAAGACAGATATTACCGGAATGTTATGTTCCGGGGCTGGATATTCAGATGGATGATTTTCATTCCTTAAGTGAACTTCTGACGGACAAGTACGGATATGCACACCCGCAGTGCAAACGAATGACCATTAACGCCCTGCTTCCGTCTGCAGAGGAGATGCGGATTATGGAGATTCCGCAAAATACGCCCATGCTGAAACAGACAGAACTTTTTTATGTGGAAAATGCAGGGTATATCTGTTACTTCGTGGTGATTGCCAGAGGGGACATGTTTAAGGTGGAAATGGATTTTTAGAAAAGCAGAAAATGGAGGAGGATGAGGCGATGAAAGAGTATTACGCAGGTCTGCGTGATGAGTGGATTGATTTTGCTTCAAAACTGATTGCCGGAAAAGCGCTTTCCGGTGCTGAAAAGAATAATGCCGATTTGTTCCTTGAAGCCATGATGGAAATGGGAGTGGAATGCTTCCGGGATGCCTGCGGAAATGTAACCGGAATTATCCGCGGAAATGAGGATGGTCCGAATGTACTGCTGACCGGGCACATGGATGTGGTGCCTGCCGGTAACGCCGACTCCTGGGGAGCGTTTAATCCCTTTCAGGCACAGATAGAAGGGGATTTGCTCTACGGAAGAGGCGTCAGTGATATGCTGGGAGGCTTGTCCGCTGCGTTTTTTGCTTTTCGGGAAATAAAGAAGGCGGTGGACAGAGGAGAAAAACTGAAGGGAAATCTGATTTTCAGCGCTGTGGTGCAGGAAGAGCCCGCGGAAAGTCTGGGAACTTTGTATCTGATGGAGCATACTTTCCCGGAACACAATATTAAGGTAGATGTGGCATTTTTAGGAGAGCCGTCCAACGGAGACCTGGCAATCGGGCAAAGGGGCAAAGTGGAAATAGTCATAGATGTCATAGGAAAGGTAGCTCATTCATCGGCGCCGGAGGAGGGCATCAATGCCGTGGAAAAAGCACTTCTCATTATGGATGCGGCCTTTCATAACTTTTATATGAAGCCGATGGAACACCTTACCGGACATTCTTCCATGACAATCACGGATGTGGTAGTGACGCCCGGAAAAAATTATTCCTGTGTGCCGGATAAATGTGAAATTACGATTGACTGCAGATATGTGTTCCCGGCAAGCATTGAGGATACCATTGCTTCCATCCGCCGGTGCGTAGAGGAACTGTCGGAAAAAGACCCGGAGCTGAAAGCGGAGGTGCACCAGCGTTTTAATGAGAAGTTATGCTATACGGGCTATAAAGGAACGGTCCCCAAGCAGCATCCCTGCTGGTATGTGGATGAGAGAAATCCGTATGTGGAGCTCAGCTATAAAACCCTGTGTGAAATTGGACAGTGTCCGAAAAAATTCTGCTGGGCATTTGGAACGGACGGCAGCGTTATATGCGGAAAGTATGGCATTCCCACCATTGGCTATTCGGCGGGAGAAACCTGCCTGGCGCATCAGGCAAAGGAGCATGTAAGCATTACGAAAATGCTTGGATGCATAGAAGGGTATACGGAAATTCTTTACCGCTTATACGGAATAGGAGGCCAATAAAAAGTTATAAAGGAGGGGATGGCATGTATGAACTGAGTCTGCGGAATGTGGATTTGTCACCGTGGGTAATTGTAGTCCGGCTTGTACTTGCTACCTTATTTGGAGGTATTGTCGGTTTAGAGCGCGCCACCAGACGCCAGACATCCGGAATGAGGACATTTGCACTGCTTTGTCTGGGGAGTGCGCTGACCATGATTGCCAATATTTACATAGCAAGGATGTTTAACTTAAATGACCCGACCCGTATTCCGGCGGCTGCTATCGGCAGCATCGGATTTCTGGGAGTAAGCACGATATTTGTGGCGGGACGCGGACAAATCCGGGGCATGACGACATCCGTTTCGCTCTGGACGGTCAGTGCCATAGGAATTGCAGTGGGAGCCGGGCTGTATATCTGCAGTGTGGTGACGGTCATATTGATTATGCTGATAAATCATGTACTGGCTTATATCAGCCATTATCAGGAAGAAATGAACAAAGAAATCGCCTTTTATGTGGAAATCAAGGAAGGCGATGCCGTGAAGGAACTGGTCGCCTACTTAAATGATGGAGGCTACAAGCTTTCAAGCGTTGAAAAGAGCAGTCAGGATGTTCTGTTCGATGATGCCATAGGGGTAAAAATTGAGCTGAATTTCGGAAAGCAGGTGAATCACAGAGCCTTCTTACAGAGTATCAAGGATATTCAGGGTGTTTATTATATTGAAGAAATATAATTCAGAAAGCATGTGAATCAGGTTCACAGGATGAGGAAAGGATGGAGATTATTATGGCTACAAGATCAAGTATTATGGACACAAACAGCTACAGAGGTGATGAAAAAGGACTCCTGGATGAAAAAACGCAGGACTTAATTGAAAGACGTGAAAAATACATGAGCGGTTCCTACCGGTTGTTTTACCGTAAGCCGGTTAACCTTGTCAGAGGCGAAGGCGAATATCTGTGGGATGCAGATGGTGTAAAGTACCTGGATATGTATAACAATGTGGCAAGCATCGGTCATTGCCATCCGGCGGTAGTGGAGGCTGTCAACAAACAGATGAAGCTTTTAAATACCCACACCCGTTATCTGCATGAAACCATTGTGGATTACAGTGAGAAAATTCTTGCCAAAATGCCGGAGGAAGTGGACAAGGTCATGTTCATGTGCACCGGCTCGGAAGCTAACGATTTAGCCATCCGGGTGGCACAGGAATATACCGGAGGCAAAGGAATTATCGTTTCCCAGGAGGCGTATCACGGAACCAGCGCACTGACCTCCGGTGTTTCGCCTGCACTTGGCTCGGAGCAGCCGATTTTACCCTATGCGCGGCTGGCTCGCACTCCTGATTATTACAGAGTGGGAGGAACGGAAGCGGAATTTACCGACTGGTATTGTAAAGAAATCCAGAGCAAAATAGATGATATGGAAAAGAACGGAATTAAATTTGCAGGATTTCTGGCAGACTCCATCTTTTCCTCGGATGGTGTACATCCCAATCCGAGAGGTTTCTTAAAAGCAGCTGTGGATGTAGTACATAAAAACGGAGGAGTCTTTATCGCTGATGAAGTACAGCCGGGCTTCGCACGTACCGGTGATGCATTCTGGGGCTTTGCACGCCATGGCATTGTTCCCGATATGGTAACCATGGGTAAGCCCATGGGCAACGGTATTCCGGTTTCCGGTCTGGCGGCACGCCATGAGGTACTGGAAGCCTTCAGCGATAAGCTTCCGTATTTCAATACTTTTGGCGGTAATCCCGTGGCAATGGCAGCGGCAGAAGCTGTTCTCAAGGTCATTGAAGAAGAGCATATCCAGCAGCATGCAAAGGAAGTCGGAGCGGAGCTTCTCAAAGCGTTAAAAGAGGTACAGGCACGCCATGCAGACTGCGTAGGCGATGTCAGAGGCGCCGGACTGTTCCTTGGCTTTGAACTTGTCAGTGACATCGAAAAGAAAACGCCGGACCAGAAGAAGGCTCTGGATCTTATCGAACTTTTACGGGACAATCAGGTATTGACCTCCTGCTGCGGACCATTCGGCAATGTCTTAAAGATTCGTCCTACTCTGGCATTTGCTTCCCATGATATCGACTGGGTGGCATCCGCACTCGATAAATGCTTAACTCAGCTTGAAAATGCATAATTCTCAATCATTTTTCCTCTTTGGCTCCCGGTTTCTGCCGGGAGTCTTTTTATTGACAGTCCTCTTTAGAAATGATACCCTTTTTATTGTAGTAAAGTTTCGTTGTATCGGAGATTGTTATGGACTTAAAAGAAAGCAAGGCGTATGTCAGCACAGGTATTGTGGCACTGAACGCCATTATATTTCTCATATGTACATTTACCGGAAATTTGTTATATAATATAGGGGAAATCAGCCCTCAGCTCTTTTTTGAAGGCGGTCAGTATTACCGGATATTTACATCCATGTTTCTGCATGCGGATATTGAGCACATTGCCAGCAATATGATTATTTTGTTCGGCTTAGGCATGATGATGGAAAAAGAAACGGGACACGTAACCTTTGGCGTTCTCTATTTTCTGACCGGCATCATAGGAAATGCGGCTTCCCTGTTCTACAAAATCTATATGGGAGAATGGGCGGTAGCTTCCCTGGGAGCAAGCGGCGCTGTATTCGGCATGGAGGGAGTGCTTTTAGCCTTTGTCATGCAGTATCCGGAGAGGATGCGGTATGCTTCGTGGGAAAAGATAGCCATTATGGTCATTTATTCTATTTATTGCGGCATCCGTTCTGAAAACATTGACAATGCGGCGCATATCGGCGGTTTTGTATCGGGATTTCTGCTGGGACTGCTTGTCTGTATAGTGCGCAAGGCAGGAAAACCGAAAAACGGATACCGGAAGTAAGCATTCGGGCTATGAAAGGATGACAGGCATTTATGAAAATAAACATTTACTATGGCGGACGGGGACTTATCAATGACCCTACCTTATATGTAATGAACAAAATGCAGGAAGTGCTGGAAGAACTTCGTGTGACGGTGGAGCGCTTTTACCTGCAGGAGTTAAAGAATAATATTACCACCCTGCCGCAGACACTTAAGGATGCCGACGGCATTATTTTGGCGTCCACAGTGGAATGGTACGGCATCGGTGGCTATATGCAGCAGTTTTTGGATGCCTGCTGGCTGTACGGGGACAAGGAAAAAATCGGAAAAATCTATATGTGTCCCATTGTGATGTCTACAACCTACGGGGAACGAGAAGGTAAACTAAATCTTGCCACCGCATGGGAAATTTTAGGCGGACGTCCCTGCAGCGGTATATGCGGCTATATTCCGGACACAACCGAGCTGGAAACCAATAAGGGATATCTTACCATTATTGAAAAGAAAGCGGAAAACATGTACCGTACCATCAATCAGAAAATGGTAAGCTTTCCGTCCAGCAATCAGGCAGTGAAAAATACGGTATCCAGTATGCCGGGCATTGAACTGACACCGCAGGAGTCGGAGCAGCTTTCCCAGTACGTTTCCGATGATGTTTATATGCAGACGCAGAAAACGGATATACAGGAGCTTACCAGCCTGTTTAAGGACATGATGGAAGACACGCCGGAAGCTTCCCAGGAAAATAAGGTGGCTTTTGAAAGAGCGTTTAAGCCGCAGCAGGGATTGCAGGCGACTTATAAATTATTTGTAGGGGAAGGAAAAACACCGCTTACCATCGTGGTAAACGGCGATGAAATCAGCTGTGACCACGATGATGCCAAAGAAGCGGACGTGGAAATCCGTCTGGATAAACCGGTGTTAGAGGATATTTTCGCCGGCAAGATGAGCTTCCAGAGAGCTTTCATGGCGGGAGAAATGAAGATGAAGGGTGAATTCCGCATTTTAAGGGCTATGGACCAGATTTTTGTGTTTCAATAAATAATAGATAGAATGGAGAATGTGCACTATGAAAAAAGAGGATTGTATTTTCTGTAAAATTGCCAATGGAGAAATCCCTTCCAAAACATTGTATGAAGACGAGGATTTCAGAGTCATTCTGGACCTGGGTCCCGCAACTAAGGGACATGCCCTGATTTTACCCAAGGAGCATGCGGCAAATCTGTATGAACTTCCTGACGAAACAGCGGCAAAAACCATGATACTTGCCAAGAAAATGGGTGCCCGCATGGTAGAAAAGCTTCATGCAGACGGATTGAACCTTGTACAGAACAACGGAGAAACTGCAGGTCAGACCGTTTTACATTTCCACCTGCATTTAATTCCCCGTTATCAAAATGACGGACAGCATATCCTCTGGACTCCGGGTACTGCCACACAGGAAGAATTAGAAGCCGTTTGTCAGGAGATTGTAAAAGAATGAGAACAATTCAGGTACAGCAGATAACAGAACAGATTAAGGAAATGTGCATTCAGGTCAATCATTACCTTTCGGAAGATATGAAGGAGGCGTTGCGGAATGCACAGGCAAGCGAAAAATCCCCGTTAGGATGTCAGATACTTTCCCAGCTTCAGGAAAATCTTAAAATTGCCGGAGAAGATATGATTCCTATTTGTCAGGATACCGGTATGGCGGTTGTTTTCCTGAAAGTCGGTCAGGATGTTCATTTGGAAGGCGGTTCTATAGAAGATGCCGTAAATGAAGGGGTAAGGCAGGGCTATACGGAAGGTTACCTCCGTAAGTCCGTGGTAAAAGACCCTTTAATCCGGGAGAATACCAGGGACAATACGCCTGCGGTCATTCATTATGAAATTGTGCCCGGAGATAAAGTGACCATTACGGTGGCGCCGAAAGGCTTTGGCAGTGAAAATATGAGCCGTGTTTTCATGTTGAAACCGGCTGACGGTATAGAAGGTGTAAAGAATGCCGTTCTGACGGCAGTGAAGGATGCAGGTCCCAATGCATGCCCGCCCATGGTTGTGGGTGTAGGCATCGGCGGCACCTTTGAAAAGTGCGCCCTGATGGCAAAACAGGCATTAATGCGTCCGGTGGGCTCTCATTCGGATATTCCTTATGTTAAGGAAATGGAAGAAGAACTGTTATCCAGAATAAACAAGCTGGGAATCGGACCCGGCGGTCTGGGAGGAACCACAACCGCACTTGCCGTGAATGTAAATACTTATCCTACACATATCGCGGGTCTGCCGGTGGCGGTAAACATCTGCTGTCATGTAAACAGACATATTGTGAGGGAAGTATAAAGGAGAAGATATGGATAAATACATACAGACTCCGCTTACGGAGGAAATTGCACAGACATTGAAAGCCGGCGATTATGTGTATATTACCGGTACGATTTATACGGCGCGGGATGCGGCGCACAAGCGCATGCAGGAAGCTCTGGACGCAGGAGAACCGCTTCCTATTGAGATGAAAGACAATGTGATTTATTATATGGGGCCCTCCCCGGCAAGAGAAGGCAGACCCATTGGCTCCGCCGGACCTACAACAGCAAGCCGTATGGATAAATATGCGCCTAAACTGTTGGATTTGGGATTAAGGGGTATGATTGGAAAAGGTAAGCGCTCTAAGGAAGTTCTGGATGCCGTTGTAAGGGACAAAGCTGTCTATTTCGCTGCAGTGGGAGGAGCCGGCGCTTTGCTTTCCAAAGCAATACAGTCATCGGAAGTGGTGGCATATGACGATTTGGGGACAGAGGCTATCCGTAAGTTACAGGTGAAGGATTTCCCTGTTATTGTAGTTTGTGACACCGAAGGAAATAATTTATATGAAACAGCCGTAAAGGCGTATGCAGAAAATTAGGGAAATTTTATAAATCAAGGCGATTGCAGATAGGAAAAGAAGATGAAAAGAATTCTTTTAATGGTGTTAAGACTCTTTTATTTTGCACCCATTGCCGTATGGAGAATAGGAAGATACGGCAAACAGGAGGGCAAGTACGAAGAGGCCTACGAATATATTAAAATGGCAACCAGAAAGGCTACACGCGCCGGACGTGTCGACATAGAAGCTTACGGGCTGGAAAATCTTCCGGAGGAAGACGGCTTTGTGTTCTTTCCCAATCACCAGGGTATGTTTGATGTGCTGGTGTTTTTGCAGACATGTCCCAGACCGTTTGCTTTTGTTATGAAAAAGGAAGCCAGTAATATTATTCTGTTAAAGCAGGTGAGTCAGGCACTGGGTTCCTATGCCATGGACAGAGCCGATATAAAGCAGTCCCTGCAGGTTATCAATCATGTGGCGGAGGATGTGAAAAACGGAAAGAACTTCCTGATTTTCCCGGAAGGCACCAGAAGCAGGCGGGGAAATAAACTGCTTGACTTTAAGGGCGGCAGCTTCAAGTGTGCCGTGAAGGCAAAGTGTCCCATTGTGCCCTGCGCACTGGTAGACTCTTTCAAACCGTTTGATGAGAGTTCCGTTAAAAGAGTAAAGGTGAAGATATCCTATCTTCCTCCTATTTATTATGAAGAATACAAAGATATGAAGACACCGGAGATTGCAGCAGAAGTAAAGAGAAGAATCGAGCAGGAAATCAGCAGGATAACAGGGGAACCGGCAGGTGAATAATAAAGAGTAAGCCTGCAAAAAAAGTATTTGACAAAAACTACGTACCTATGTATAATAACATTTGCGTCACCGAAAGGGATGCATCATACTTGACAGAGGCATTCGGATTATGGAGAAATACTCAAGAGGCCGAAGAGGCGCCCCTGCTAAGGGTGTAGGTCGGGCAACCGGCGCGAGGGTTCAAATCCCTCTTTCTCCGTTTAGCAGCCAATGCCATAAAGCAGAAGTATCCGGTGGATGCTTCTGTTTTTTTGTTATAGAATAAAAAAGACTTATTTTAATGTGTGAAAGTTATTCCTGCAAGCAAAGCACATTTATTGCTTTGTTAAAGTTTATTGAAAAGAAAAATAAAAAGGGGAAAGTATATGGTTCAAAAAAAGAAATATGGGAGTCTTGTGTATTTGGGAGGTTTGCTGCTGATAATATTTTATCTTATTCCATACTTTATGTTGAGAAAACAGGCTTCTTTTCGAATTACAGATTTTTTGGATGATGAAGTTATTCAGTACATGCTTTCCGGAAAATATTTCTTTACCGGTTTTAATACAAAGGTGGCTGAATGGTTTAACGGTGCGGATAAGTTTGCAATTCAGCCACCTTGTTTTTTACTGATTTGGCCATTTTATTTTTGGTCATTTTATAAAGCTGTCATGGTTTCGGTGATCCTGGGTGAATTTTTTGCATATACCGGAATGTTTCTGTTAGTTCAAAAAATTTTTAAGGGAGAATATCCGGCAGTAACTATGACAATATCCTTTTTGTTTAGTATATTGCCGTTTTATCCGAGTTATGGGTTATCTTCGATAGGCATTCCTTTGGTGGTATGGGCATTTTGGGAAGTGAGTGAAAAGAAACATATCATATTGGCGTATATGACGATCTGCTTTTGGGGGTTATATTCGTCTTTAGTCTGGAGCGGTTATTTTATAATTGGCTTTGCTCTTATATTTGCGTTTTTTCTTTTTGTAAAAAAAAGGAAGAAATGTGGACTGAGAGTATTTTTCGGAAGTCTGGTATTAACAGTTACATATGTATTTACATTCAAGGATACCATTTACGGAATTTTCTTTAGCGGCGTTGAGTCTCACAGAAATACACCCGGGAGGGTATATGTACCGGCTCGCTTCAAGGACACATTTGTTTCGCTTTTTAAATATGGACAGTATCATGCACCGAGTTATCATACATATATTATGGCGGGTTCGCTGCTGGTTATAATACTGGTATTGTTTTTACTTTATGTTAGCCCGCGTAGCCGTATTGTAAAAAACAAATGGTTTCTGGCAGCAACTTTGTGGGCAGGGGCAGTAATAATTGCCGTATTTTCTGCATTCTATCAAAGCGAAGCCGGTTATTGGCTGAGAGGACATTTGGGTGTCCTGCAGAGTGTGCAGCTTGACAGGGTATATTGGTTATATCCGACTATATGGTATACGGAAGCTGCAGTATGTATGGCAATTTTCTATGATTTATGTAAAGTATATGTACGAAAACCGATTGCCTGCAAGGCGCTATATTGCATAGAAATTGTAGGAGTTTTAGTATTCATGGTGCCCTATTTGATTGGCAAAAATACAGAATACAAATCAAATTTGTTCCGGATTATGGGAAAAGATAACGGGTTGGTTTCGTATAAAGAGTATTATGATGAAAAATTGTTTGCGGAAATAAAAGATTATATACATCTTGAACCGGCTCAGTATCGGGTAGTATGTCTGGGATTGGCACCGGCGGTAGCTTCAGCCAATGGACTATACACGCTGGATGCATATTCAACCAATTACAGTTTGGACTATAAAATGAAATTCAGAAAAGTTATTGCGGCGGAACTTGATAAAAATGCCGATTTAGAGTGGTATTTTGATAGTTGGGGAAAACGCTGCTACCTGTTTAGTGCGGAATTGGGAAAAAGTTGGGATGTGAACAAGGAAGAACCTGCTTATGTTTCCAATTGGGAAATTAATACACAGGCCTTGAAAGAGCTTGCGTCGGAAACTAATATGAAAACATATATATTGTCTGCTGCTGAAATACGCAATGCTATGGATATTGGCTTGAACTGTATAAAGGAATTTGATCAGCCGGATAGCTATCGGCATATATATCTTTATAGTATTTTATAAAAAAATAAAATAATTATTGACAAGCAGGACAAGTTGTTTTATTATAAAAGTCCACCGTTTGGGAAACACAAAACGGTCGGTGAAAAAAGTCAAAAAACTTCAAAAAAAGTTGTTGACAAAGGATAGAACTCATGGTATTCTAAATGAGTTGTGACTCGAGAGAGCCGAAAGCACAGAACCTTGACAAATAAACAGCAATGCAACCCTGAAAATTCTTAAAGAGAAAATTCAGAACAAGCAAAACCAAAGTAAAAAAGGAACGGTTTAACATTAACCAGAGTTAATCTAAAACCGGATCAACAAACATTAACATGAGAGTTTGATCCTGGCTCAGGATGAACGCTGGCGGCGTGCCTAACACATGCAAGTCGAA